>Ga0116152_10002189_pt1 | contig 15951 bp, 16 predicted proteins | sample AD_UKC119_MetaG_FD_89894 | JGI IMG/M metagenome (GOLD analysis project Ga0116152, IMG submission 89894) | Active sludge microbial communities of municipal wastewater-treating anaerobic digesters from Hong Kong - AD_UKC119_MetaG | ecosystem: Engineered > Bioreactor > Anaerobic > Digestate... | reverse complement strand
GCCACGTCTTCTCGGCGCTATTCGCCTTACCCTGATCCTGATTATACTCATAGTGAACGGAGGTGCCCATGGTTCGGCATGAGGACGACGCCCAGGCGGTAGCGATGTCCGGCGAAGGCGTCATAGGCGTCACGAAACGTATACTCATCGGCCCCGAGGACGGGTACGACGGGTTCTTCAGGGTCTTCACCGTCGAGCCGGGAGGTAAGAGCCCGTATCACGCGCATGCATGGTTCCACGCTAACTACATCCTCGAGGGTAAGGGAACCATCGTGATCGACGGCGTCGAACAGCCGATCCGCGCCGGCTCGGTCGCTTATATAGAAGGCGGCAAGAAGCATAATTTCGTGAACGACGGCACCGAGCCGCTAAAATTCATATGCCTTGTGCCCCAGGCCGGCGACGCCTACTGACGACAGCTTTAGTGCATTTTTTTCACGTCGCCTAGCGTTTCTTTCACGATCTGGTGAAAAAAAGACGTATAATCCACGGCCCGCCGGGTTCCGCCTGGCGGGCCGCGTCTTAATGCATATAGTATATCTTTATGGAATGAGCACATAAAGAAAATCCCGCTATTCCGATCATCATGGCACGCTTACTGCTATATAGTGTTTACTATATCTTGCTTGGGAGGTTCCTATGATCGTAATCAAGAAACGCGCGTCCGTCATCGCCGTCGCTATCGTCGCTCTGGCCGTATCCGCCTACGCCGAGGGTTCAGGCTACGGGGCGAGCGCGGCGGTCGAAGCGATCGAGTCCGGCCGCGACTTTACTATCGTCGACATGCTCCGTTGGGCCGTCGAGGACGAGTACCTCGCCCGCGGCGAATACGAGGCCATCATGGCCAGGTTCGGCGCGATGAGGCCGTACGACAACATCATGGCGGCCGAGGAACAGCATCTCGCCTGGCTCAAGGCCGAGTACCAGGCCCGCGGACTACCCTTCCCCTCGGACGGTTCCGCGTCGCGCGTGGTCGTTCCCGCGGACTTGAAAGCCGCGGCCCAGGCCGGCGTCGACGCCGAGATCGCTAACATCGCGATGTACGCGTCCTTCCTAAGCCGCCCCGAGCTGTCGCTCCCGGAGAACGCCGGCGTCAGGGACCTGTTCGAGCGGCTGAAGCGAGCCAGCGAAAATCACCTGAGGGCCTTTAAAACGCAGCTCTCGAGATACTAAACTGGTAAGAAAGCGCCCGCGCCCGTTCTACGGCGCATCGACGTCGGATTATTGAAAGCTATCTATATTCCTTTAGGAGGCGTTATGGCGATCGAGACTATCAAGGCGAAGCCGAAGAAGGCTTCGAGATGGCTCCGGAGAGGCGTCCAGATCTTCTTCTTCCTGCTCGTCGCGCTTATCGCGACCAACGAGGCCCTGGAGGAACGCGGCGTCAGCGCGCTATCGTTCGTCGAGGGCGCGTCGCTCCACGCGATCTGCCCGTTCGGCGGCGTGGTGTCGTTCTGGCAGCTAGCCACGGCCGGCACCCTCGTCAAGAAGGTGCACGAGTCGTCAGTGGCCCTCGCGGTCATCGCGTTGGTCCTGACTATACTGTTCGGCCCGGTGATCTGCGGCTGGATATGCCCGTTCGGGAGCATACAGGAATGGATAGGCTCGATCGGGAGGAAGCTGTTCAAGAAGCGCTATAACGCGTTCGTCCCGCGAGGCCTCGACCGAGTCCTCCGCTACCTGCGATACGTCACGCTCGCGTGGGTCACCTACATGACGATAGTCTCGGGCAAGCTCATCTTCCAGGACTACGATCCGTACTACGCGCTGTTCAACTTCTGGACCGGGGAGGTCGCCGTCGCCGGCCTCGTGGCGCTCGCCCTGACGCTGGCCCTGTCGCTGTTCGTCGAGCGTCCGTTCTGCAAGTACGCCTGCCCCTACGGGGCGTTCCAGGGAATCTTCAACCTGTTCAGGGTGTTCGGCGTCAAGCGCGTAGCGGCCACCTGCATATCGTGCAAGGCCTGCGACCGCGCGTGCCCGATGATTATCGAGGTATCGACGAGCGGCACCGTCCGCGACCATCAGTGCATCAGCTGCCTCAAGTGCACTAGCGAGGACGCCTGCCCCGTCGAGGCGACCGTCGTGCTCGCCGCCGGGAAGCCGGCGCCGTCGCCCGCGGCCGGCGCTTCGAAGGGGGCCTCGCTATGACGCGCGTCAGGACCCTGCCGATGGCGATCGTCGCGGTCGCCGTCATGCTCGGCGGCGTAGTCATTACGAAGGCCATAGGCTACTGGAACACCTCGTCGACCAAGGAACCCGTCAAGTTCAAGGAAGGAGAGCTCGCCGGCCTGCCGAACCCCGCCGATATACGCGGCTCCTATACCTGGCAGGACATCGAGAAGGCGTTCGGCGTGCCCGCCGTCGAGTCGGCCCGCGCGTTCTCCACCGCCGACCGCGCCCTCGACCCGGCTGAACGGGTCAGCGTGCTCGAGGAGCTGTACCTACCCATCCTGCCGCCGGGCCTCGAGATCGGCACCGGCGCCGTGCGCCTCTACGTGTCGCTCTATACCGGCCTACCGTTCGAGGCCGAGGAGGGCTCGGTGCTGCCTAGCGGAGCCATAGAGCTGCTCGCCGGCCGGCCCGGCGCCGACGCGGAAGCCCTGCGTCGCTACAGCCTGCCCGGTGCGGTTACGGTCGCCGCTCCCGCGCCGGCGGCCCCTGTTCCTGCCGCGCCAGCTCCGGCGGCTCCAGTTCCTGCCGCTACCGCTCCGGCGGCTTCCGTTCCGGCGGCTACTAGTCCCGCCGCGGGCCAAGCCGGCGAGACCCAGTCCGGAACCGGAAGCGGCCAGGCGTCGGCCCGCGCCGTCGTCGGCAAGACCACCTTCGGCGACCTGTACGACTGGGGCCTCTCGGAGGCGCAGGTGGCGGCGGTCATCGGCTACCAGCCGGGTCCGAGGTCGCAGAGCGTACGCGATAGCGCCGCTGCCGCCGGCAAGGAATTCTCCGAGTTCAGGACGGCGCTACAGGCCCTGGTCGACGCGTTGCCCTAGGTTCGGCGACGTCGCGCGGGGCGGCAATATCTCTGGAGCCTCGCGCGGCGCCGAGCCTAAAGGCGAGGCGCCCGGCCTCTTCTCGCGGCGCCTATCGTAGCGGGACGACGCGAGCGAGGAGCTGGAAGCCAGACGCCGGCGGCCCGCAGACGAGGGGCGGCGCCGACGCCGTCTCGAGCCCGACGATGGCGCGCGCGCCGGCGTCCCAGGTCTCGACGGAGTATCGCCCGGGCCCGAGCCTGAGCGTGACGGCGGATGGGAAAAGGCGTCCGGGCCGGCTCGACGGGCCGAGGTAGAGCAGGTAGACCTCCCCATCGGCGCCCGCCAGGAGCCCGGCGGACGCGACCCAGTCCGGGAGGCGCTCTATCAAGCCGTTCGCCAGGCCCCAGGCGTCGTACGGCGTATCGAACGCGGCCCATCGCGGCCCGCCGCGCCCCGAGCCGAGGCTCGCTATGATCCCGACGAGCTCGTCCCTCGAAAGGAGCGTGGGCGCCGGCGCCGACCGGGGCATCAGAAGAACGCCTCGAGGCCCCGGGCCTCAAGTTCGGCGTATCCCGGTACGCCGTCGTACCGGACCTCACCTTCCGGGAACGCCGCGCCGTACGCATCGGCGATGGCCCGCAGGGCCTCGAGCTGCACGGCCACGCGCTTCCACAGCGGGAACTCCGGGTCGCGGAGCTGGTCGACCGGCACGCCCGCGGCCTGGGCCGGGTTCACCGTCTCGACGAGGAAGGCCGCCGCGCCGCTGCCGTCGCCCCATTCCCGGTGCGACAGGCCGCGGAACTCCGGCGACGAGCGGTCGAGCTTCATATCGATGCCCTCGTCCTCGAGCGCGAAGATCGCGCCGATCGCGACGTCGAGGCATTTCGGGTTCGAGACGATCATCCACCTGAGCTTCGAGGCGGGCTTCGCCTCGTGCATGTCGACGGCGACGTCGACGCGCTCCTCGTTCAGCATCGCCATCACCGCGGCGGCGACCATCTGCGTCAGGTTGCCCTCGGCGAGCCCGGGATACGCCCGGTTGATGTTGCGCTGCTCCTCGCCGGGCAGGCTTTCGAGGCCCCCGGGCAGCAGGTAGCGCGCGGGGTCGGTCTGGCCTTGATGGATAGGATGGACGAAGCGCGAGCCGTAGCGGAGGTAGCGTACGCCCGAGGCGGCCTCGAGCCGGATCCACGAGGGCCGGGGATTATCCGCGTCGCCGTAGCTGAGGCCCGACGAGTTGAGGTGCGGTATGACGATCAGGCGGCCCTTCGTCGGCCTCGCCCGCTCGGCGAGCATGGTAGCGGCGGTCATGCCCGCTATCTCGTTGGCGTGCGTGCCGCCGACGACCAGCAGCGTCCCGCCGGGTAGCCCCGAGTCGATAATATAGACCGCCGAGTCGCCCGGCCCGTCCCGGAGCCCCGGTACGTAGTCGGACAGCCAGCGGACCCGGACGCCGTCCCGGTCGGCGCGGACGTCCTCGACGAGGACGCAGGCGGGCCGGTAGGCGGTCTCGCCGGGTCCCGGGGCGGCGGCGCCGGCCTTCATAAGCCCGGCGCCGGTAGCGCACGACGCGGCCAGGAGCGCCGCGCCGGCGACGATCGCCAAGAGCGACCGATGGGATGCCTTCATGCCGTTCCTCCCGCGGCGCGATGGCGGCCAGCCGTCCGGGGCCGGCCGCCCATACGCGCTATGGCTAGTAGCCGAGCACCGCGCCGTCCCTGCGGGGATCGGCGCCGCCGTGCAGCTTGCCGTTCTTCACGATGATGCCCTGCACGCCGCCGAAGTAGAGGTCGAGCGCGTCGTAGGAATTGAGCTTATAGCCCATCCCGACGAGCCCGGCGATCTCTTCCTCGGGGAACAGGAAGCTCTCGATGTCCATCTTCGTCTTGCCCGGGCCCTGCAGGTAGGTGCAGAACATGCGGGGCGCCTCGATGGCCTCCTGGATGCCCATGTCGTAGTCGATGAGGTTGGTCACGATCTGCGTCAGCGTCGGCACGATGCGCACGGAGCCCGGGGTGCCCAGGGTGGCGAAGGCCTTGCCGTCCTTCATGACGAGCGTGGGGGCGATCGTGGTGTTCATGCGCTTGCCGGGCATGTAGGCCGCCGGGCCCTTCTTCTTGTTGAAGTTGGCCATCTCGTTGTTCAGGATGATGCCCGTGCCGGGGACCGCCACGGCCGCGCCGAAGAAGCTGGACAGGGTCTGGGTCAGGGCGACCATGTTACCGGCCTTGTCGACGACGGAGAGGTGCGTGGTGCTCCAGTGCTCGCTGTTCGGGTCGACCGGCTCGTAGGAGGTGGTCATCGAGTCGAGCTTGATCGAAGCCGCCTTGGCGTTCGCGTAGCCCTTGGAGGTGAGCGCCTTCATCGGCACGTCGACGTAGTCGGGGTCGCCGAGCACGTCGTAGTAGTCGTCGAAGGTGCGGGCGAGCACCTCGGAGAAGAGGTGCAGCTTGGCGGCGGAGTAGAACCCGAACGACCTGATGTCGTAGTTCTCGATCATGTTGAGGGCCTCGATCAGCAGGAAGCCGCCGACGGGCGCGGGCGCCGACACGACGTCGTAGCCGCGGTAGGTGCCGTGGGCGGGCTCGCGCTCGATCGCCTTGTAGGCGGCGAGGTCGGCCTCGTCGATGAGCCCGCCGTTGGCGGCCATGTCCTGGGCGATCAGCTTCGCGATCTCTCCCTTATAGAAGACGTCCGGGCCCTCCTTGCCGATGAGCCTCAGCGTGCGGGCGAGGTCGGGGTTCTTGTACAGGTCGCCGGCCTCGAGCGGCAGCCCGGTGGGGGCGATGATCGACATCAGGTAGTCGTTCGGCATGGCCCGCTTGTAGTTGTCGGAGATGACCTCGGCGAGCGTCTGGCTGACGGGGAAGCCCTCCTCGGCGAGCCGGGCGGCGGGCTCGACGACCTGGGCCAGGCTCATGGTGCCGTACTCCTCGAGCGCCTTCGACAGGCCGGCGACGGTGCCGGGCACGGCGACGGCGCGGTGTCCCTCCTTCGGCCAGGTCTCGCCGGTCGCGTCGGTCAGGGACGCGCGGCTCCGGTAGTCGATCGAGGTAACCTTGTCGGAATCCTTGAGGTAGATGACGATGTAGCCCTCGCCGCCGAGCCCGGTAGCGTTCGGCTCGACGACGCCGATGGCGAACGCGGTGGCCACGGCCGAGTCTATGGCGTTGCCGCCGGCCTTCAGGATCTCCAGGCCGGCCTGGGAGGCGAGCGGGTGGGCCGAGGCGACCATGCCGTTCTTCGCCACGACCTCCGGGATGATCGTCGTCGCCTTGGGCTGCGTCGACATGCCGGCGCAGCCGGCGAGCAGCAGCGCGACGAGCGCTAGCGGAAGGAATCGGATCTTCGACTTCATAGGTACTCCTTCTTGTATCTAGCTGGGCCAGGCGGTACGCGAGGCCCGCGGGCGGCGCTCCCCGAGGGGCGCGCCGCGGTGCGACTATTTCAGGAACGCCCCGACGCCCCTCTCGACGAGCTCGTCGTAGGCCGGGACGCCGGATACCAGGATGGCCCGCTCGGGGTACGCGGCGTTGTACTCCGCGATCACCGCCGCGGTGCAGGCGACGTGCAGGCCGACCCTGGACGCGAGCGGCGCGGCCGGGTTCCACACGACGTCCACGGAGTCCTCCGCGTCGGACGACATCGCCGGGTTCGGCGACTCGGTCAGGAACGCGAACGCCCCGCTACCTGAGCCCCACTCTCGGTGCGACAGCCCGCGGAACGCCAGGTTGGACGGCTCGAGCTTCATCGGGATCCCGTAGTCGAGCTCGACGTCCATGACCGCGGCGGCGGCCAGCGCGATGTTCTTCGGGTGGGCCACCATCATGTTGGCCAGGCGGCCGCCGACGTCGGCCTCGTGGTAGTCGAAGGCGACGTCCACCTTCTCCGCTTCGAGGAGGCGCATGACGGCGTACGCTATCTTCTGCGTGAGGCCCGCGTCGGTACGGCCGGGGTACGCCCTGTTCAGGTTACGGGCCTCCCACGCGGGCAGCGGCGCCTCCCGGCTATCGGGATGCACGTAGCCGCCCTCCGGGTCGGGCGCGCCCTGGTGCGCGAGGTTCGTGCAGCGCGAGCCGTACTTGAAGAAGCGCGTCCCGCTCGGCGTATCGAGCCGTATCCACGACGGGCCGCGGGTCGTGTACGCCGGCATGCCTGGCTCGACGTCCTGGTGGCCCGCGCCAGAGTTGTTCATGTTCGGCACGACGATGACGCGGCCGGCGTCCACCCGTACCGTCTCGAGGATGAGGACAGCCGCCATGACGCCGGCTATCTCGTTCGCGTGGGTACCGCCGGCTATGAACAGCGTGCCGCCGGGCCTCGAGCCCTCGAAATAGTAGACTTTCGTGTCGCCGGGCGTGCCGAGCAGGCCCGGATAGTAGTCGGACAGCCAGCCGACCCTCGCCAGCGAGGCGGACGGGCGGTAGTCGTGGTTTATCGTATAGCGGCCGTGCGGGTCCTGCGCCGCCGCGGGCATGGCGGCTATCGCCAGCGCCGCGACGGCCGACAGCGCGGCCCTCGTGAATCGACTCATGTACGGATGCTCCTTCCTAGCGCGGCGGGCGTACCTATCGGCCGCTCGCCGCTATGCTTTCCCGATCCCGTCACGATCCCGCCTCTGGCGCGGGGCTCAGGAACGCGCCGACGCCGAGCTCCGAGATCTCGTCGTAGCCTGGCACGCCCGACAGCTCTAGCCCCTCGTCCTCGGATTCCATGCCCATGCTGAACGCCAGCTCGGCTATCGACGCGAGGTGTCGCCCTACCCGCTCGGCGAGCGGGACCCCGCCCTCGTCGAAGGGCACGTACAGGCGCCCGAGCGCGGCCGCCCTCAGGTAGTACGGATCCTTGCCCTCGACCACGAGGGCCTCGTCGGTACGGCCGCGGAGTCGGCCCTGCGACGGGTTGCAGCTCTCGAACAGCACCGCCAGGGTGTCGGTCGCGTCGCCGAGCTCGCGGTGCGATAGCCCGCGCAGGTTCTTGGGCGACGGCTCGAGCGACATGCCTATGCCCTGCAGCTCGAGGCCGAGCACGGTGTTCGACGCGAGCGGCATGGCCCGTTCGTGGGCGACCATCGCGTCGACGACGGGGTACTCGGGCGACGCCTCGTGGAGGTCGACGGTCACGTCGATGCCCTCGCCGACGATCAGCCGGGCAATGCCGTAGGCTACCCGCTCGGTCAGCGTGCCGTCCTCCCTGCCCGGGTAGGCCCGGTTCAGGTTCCTTGTCTCGTTGCCGGAGAGCGACTGGCCGCTCGAGGCGTGGATATACACCTCGGGGTCAGGCCACTGGTGAACGGGGTTCGTCGCCCTCGAGCCGTACGTGAAGGTCCTCGTCGACCCGTCGGGCAACCGGAACGAGAATCCGGTCGGTGCGCCCTCCTGCGGGTCGTTGTGCGTGAAACCCGACGCGTTCGCGCGGGGCACGACGTAGAGGACGCCGCGGCCGACGCGGGCGTCCTCTACGAGCAGCGTCGCGGCGACGTAGCCGGCCGGCTCGTTCGGGTGCGTCCCCCCGAGCACCAGCATGCTACCGCCGGGCTCGGCGCCGCGGAGTACGTAGACCTCCGTGTCGCCAGGCGTCCCGTCGAGCCCAGGGAACCAGTCCGACAGCATCCTGACCTCGGTGACGCCGGAGCCCGGCACGACTACGTCGGGTGCTCGGTGGGCCGTGAAGCTGGCCGCCGCCACGGCGGCCGCGGCGAGAGCGACGGCGCATACGGCCGCGGCGCTCGCGTGGTGTCGTTCGATCATCGCGGCTACTTTATCATGAGCACGCGCAGCAGTAGCGGCACGGCCACCATGGCGGCGGTGCACTGCTTGCGCCAGTCGCGCTCGGTCCAGAGGTTCCATACCGTCAGGGCGAGCAGCGCCGCGGCGATAGCGATATAGACGACGGTCATTTTCCTAGCCTCCTAGAGGAATCCCCGTATCGAGGTCGAGAACCCTATGAACGCGAGCGCCCACAGGACGACGACCAGCGACGGGACGAGCAGCTTCCGTAGCACGAGCGAGTAGCGCTCGACGCCGACCACCTGCGCGGCGAACAGCGCCGACAGGGCTGTCGGGGGCATGAAGTCGCCGAGGGCGGCGACGAGCGACAGCGCCGAGGCGGCGATCACCTGGTCGCGGCCGAGGAGCGCCAAGAGGAACGGGACGCCGAGCACGCTCGCCGCGCCGAACGACGATACGGCGCCGAATAGCGGCATCGTCAGCGCTATGGCGGCGAACAGCAGGGCGGGCGGGACGGACAGGGCGCCGACCACGACGAAGCCCCGGACGCCGGTCAGGGTCATCGTCTGGATGAACATGCCCACCCCGGCCAGGATCCCCAGCACGGGCAGCGCGTCGCCTATCGCGGCCTTCGCCGCCGACAGGGCGTTGAAGCGCCGGCCGACGAGGCAGGCCGCGGCGGCCCCGATCAGGAACGTGACGGGGAGCCCGAGCCCGAAGGCCGACGGCGCGGCCTTGCCGAGCACCATGAGCGCGACGACGAGGAGCACCGGTAGGAACAGCCTCGGGCCGTAGCGCCGGTAGAGCTCCTCGCCCGGCCCCGTGCCGGCGGCCGCAGGGTCGACCGGCCTCGCCTTGCCGGCGCCGAGCGCCCACGAGAACGCGATCGCCAGGGGGAAGGTCAGGAGAGCGAGCGGCGCGCCGAACCCCACGAACGGCATGTCGATGCCCCCGCCGATGATCATCGCGGGTATGTTGACCGGTGGCGCGACCATGCCCAGGATGCCGGCGATCGCGATGAACGCGCCTGCGGTCTCCCTCGGCAGGCCGAGCAGCATCAGGGCCGGCGCGACGACTGCGCCGGCGGTCAGCACCGACGCGCTGGAGCTACCGGTGATCATACCCGGGAACATGGCCACGAGCATGAGCATCGGGAGGAGCGCGGCCGGCCGCCGGCCGAAACGCCGGATGACGATGCCGGTGATCGCGTCGAGGGCGCCGCTCTCCTGGACGGCGCGCATGAACACCATCGCGGTCGCTATCACCAGCATCGTATCGACGTAGCCGAACGTCCCCTCTACCAGGTGGCGCACGCCGAGGCCGTTGCCCGAGGCGAGCATGGCCGCCACGGACGCGAGCATCATCGACAGCGACACCGGCAGCCTGAGGGCGAAGCTACCCGCCGCGAAGGCGCCGAGCATCAGCAGGAACAAGAGCGATTCGTGGGACACGCGGCTCGCCTTACTTGAACGCGGCGGCCAGCGGAGCCCCGACCGCCGAGATCCGCTCGACCTTCGTCAGGGCTATGCGGCTCTCGGCGGCGAGCTTCGTGAAGAACTGGTCCTTGTCGCCGTCCTCGACGATGATCGCGTAGTCGGAGGCGGCCATGCAGATCGCGATAAGGCCGTCGGACAGCGGGCCGCGCCTCGCGCCGCCGCCGACGTGCACCGTGATGACGCTCATCTTCAGCTCCTTGGCGCGCTTGATCAGCGCCTCGAGCCTGGCCGTCTCGGCCTCGGCGCTGATCCCGGCCGCCCCGAGCCCCTTGGTGCTCGCGCCGGCGACGAGGATAAGAGTCTTCTGCGACGCGCTCAGCGCCGACGCCGCGAGCAGTGAATCGGCCTCGAACGGTATCTTGGCGCGCGTCAGCAGCACCTTGATCATCTCGAAGTCGGCGCTCTGGCCGGCCGCGGTCACGACGGCGGGCTTGCCGGCGAAGGCCGTGGTAGCCTGCGCAAACGCCGCGCCGCCGACGGCTACGAGAAGAGCGAGAGAACACGCGATACGCCTCATAGTATGCTCCTTATGATCTATATTCGGCCGGCGGGCGCCTGACGCGCCCGATGGCCGGTATTGCCTCTACGTCCGCCAGCCGCCTCGCCGGCGGCCGGGCTCGCCGCCGCGGGGCGGCCGCGCTCAGTCCAGCACGAAGTGCGCCGCCGACGCCAGTACCTCGGAGAGCGCCTCGGTATTAGCGGCGGCGAGCTGGGTCGTCTCGCGTACCGCCTGGCCGATCTCGGCCGTACCGCTGGCTATCTCCCGCTCGCTCCCGTGCACGGCGTCGTTGATATCCTTGATCTCCGCCGCCTGCGCTATGAAGCGCGCGTTCACGGCCTCCATGTCCTCGAAGCTGACGCCCACCTCGCTCGAGGTAGCCCGTAGCCTCTCGATGTCCCGGAGCAGCTGGGCCCCTCCGGCGCTCTGCTCCTTGATAGCGTCGCCGATGCCCCGGATGGCGTCATCCAGGGGGCCGGTCCTCTCGGCGATCGAGGCGAAGGCCCTCGTCACGGCGGGCACCGCGGTCCTGACGCCCTCGACGGTCTCCGATACCTTGCCGAGGTCCTTCGCGATGTTCTTAGCCTGGATCGACGACTGCTCCGCGAGCGTCCGTATCTCCGTCGCCACGACGGCGAAGCCGCGGCCAGAGTCGCCGGCGTGGGCCGCCTCGATCGCGGCGTTCATGGCCAGCAGGTTCGTCCTGCCGGCTATGTCCTGGATGACCTTGACGGCGTTCCCGAGGTTGCCAGAGACCTGCTCGATCGACTGCACCGCCGCGTTCACCCCGTCGAGGGTCGCGCCGCCCTCGACGCCCTCGCGCCTCAGCTCGGAGCTCGCCTGGAGCGCGCCCTGGGCGCCGCGGGAGACGCTCTCGACGCTGGCGATCAGCTGCTCGACCGCCGACGCCGACGAGCCGAGGATGTCGACCTGCCGGCGGATCACCTCGCCGAGCTCCGCCACGCGCCTCGACGACTCGCCCGCCGCGGCGGACAAGCTAGCCACCGACGAGGCCTCCTCGCCGAGGCGCTGCCCGTTGCTCTCTATGTTGCCGTTGATCTGGGCCACGGCTGCGCCCGTCTCCTCGATGTTCGCCATCAGCTCGCGCTCCCGCTGCGCGAAGTCCTCGAGGCGGCCCTTCAGGTCGGAGATGAGCGAGCGCAGGGCGACGACGAGACCGTTCACGCTGCCGGCGACGGTGCCGATCTCGTCCTTACCCTCCATCGGCGACAGCGAGCGGAGGTCCCCGCCGCCGACGCCCTCGATGAAGCCGCCGAGGGACGCTATCCCCCTGCCTATCGACCGCGAGGTGAGCGTCAGCACCGCGACCAGGGCCGCGAGGCTCAGGGCGACGACCAGCGCGATAGCCGCGTACGATCCGCGCACGGTCTCCCGCGACGCAGCCCCGTAGCGGTCGGCGGCGGCGGCGACCGAGTCGGTCAGCGCCTCGAGGGCGCCGGCCAGCACCGCGAAGCTGTCGTCCACGAACCTGACCTCGTCGACCGTCGGCGTCCTGCCGGCCTTGAACGCGGAGCTGACGATCGCGAACGGCGCGGCGTACGACTCGAAGCTCCCGTAGATATCGTCGACCAGGCCGAGCTGCTCGTCGCCGACCGACTCGAGCGAGTATAGCTCGACCAGGGTTTCCCTGGCCTCGGCGAGCGCCCGCTCCATATTATCTACGCGGACCGCTATATCCTCCGCGCCTAACCCGTTGTCGGCGCTGTATAAGGCGTCGAGCAGCTCCTTCTGCGCCTCCCACGAGCGCATCTCCATCTCGAAGGCCCTGCAGCTCAGGTCGCCGTAGAGCGAGCCGAGTCCGTCCAAGGCGCCGACGAGGTTGCCGAAGCCGCGTACCGAGACGGCGGAGAGTATCCCGAACGAGACCAGCACGACGACGGTCAACAGAGCGAACTTGGCCCGGATGCTCATCCGTCTTTTTCCGGAGGCGTTTGCGGTAGTACGAGGCATTTAATTTCCTTACAACGGTCTCTACCCAACGGACAGTACGAGGCTGTAGCATTGGAAACATGGATTAGATATTTTTACATTATTACCGCGTCCATAAAGAACGTCAATGTAAAAAAGCGGCAAACCTGGAATTTTATTTTGATCCGTCGACCATATTTCAGATTCGGAATGTCAAGGCCTATCGCCGTCGCCCCGGGCGCCCTTCCGGCGGCGGGCGCCCGGGAGGCCGATCCGGTACGCGGCCATCATGGCCAGCATCGGGGCGAGCGCGCAGGCCGCCGCGAGCCGTGACCGGCGGACGTAGAGGGCGACCGAATTGGCGGCGGCGCCCTCGGGGGCGTCGTACGAGAGGCCGTACTCGCGGTACAGCCGCTCCACGTTCAGTAGCTGCACGACCGGCTTGCCGTCGCGGAGGTAGTCCTGGATCAGGCCGACGCCGTCGGCTCCGACGCCGGTCCTCGGCGCGATGACGCCCGAGGCTAGCGCGACGTCGAGGTCCGCCCCCGACGAGGCGTAGTTGCCGCCTATGGACAGCAGCGCGTCGGCCTCGCGGCCGGCGTCGAGGACCCGCCTCCGGAACGCCACCGACTCCTCGAGGCTCCCGGGTACCAGGACGGGCACGCCCCTCGCCTCGACCCTGGCGAGCATGTCCCGGAGGCTCTCCGGATCCATGTCGAGCCCCCTGTCGTCGGCCCCGCCCGGCGTCGCGCCGACGACGGAGATCGAGTAGCCGGCCGGGAAGGCCCCGCCGTCTATCGCCGCGAACGCTATATCAGCGACGCAGAGCCTCGGGTCGTTGGCTCCCCAGCTCGACGAGCCGAGCGACAGGACGAGCCGAGCCTCGGCCCCGACGGCGCCGCACGCGGCCATCGACGCCAGCACGAAGCCCGGGAACGAGCCCGAGGCGTTCACCGCCACGACCGAGCCAGGGCCGACGCCGACCTCCCTCAGGAGCCGTACGACGAGGGCGGCCGCCTCCGGGGTCGCGGCGCTCCGCTTCGACTCGAGCTTGCCGAGGGTCGTCGTCGTGCTCGAGTACGGGACGCCGACGAGCCCCGTCATGTCCCGGTCGGCGTCCGGGTCCAGCGCTAGCCCGATCGAGTCGCGGTAGCGCCGCACGGCCGCGGCGGCCGCGGCCTGGACGCCGGCGGCCTCGACGGCCTGCAGGTCGATCAGCGTCGCCCTCACCGCCGACGGCAGGCGCGATATGGCCTCCCTGCGGGCCAGGAGGGGGAGCGCTAGCGCGTACGACGCCAGCGCCAGGCAGAGTAGCGCGAATCCCGGGCCCGGAGCGGACGGCTTCCCGCGCGGCCTCAGGACCCGCGGCAGCGGTCTCAGGGCCATAGCGTACCGGCCACGTAAGCGATAGCCGTGACGGCGGCCAGCGCGAGTAGCGTCTTCGCCGCGCCCTGCCGATCCATATCGGACGCGATGATGCCGGGCACGAGCCAGCCGATCGCCCTGATCCCTCCGAGCGACGGGCTCAGGGCCGGAAGCGCCGCGTGGGCGATCGCCCCGAGGGCCATGGCCGTCATCACGTAGAGCGCGTAGCGTCGGCGGCCGTACAGGAGCAGGAAGCGCGAGGCCAGGCGCACGACCCCCAGGGTCGCGAAGGAAACGGCGATCGTCAGCGCCGCGGATCCGGGGGACGCGACGCCGAGCGCCATGTAACCCGGTACGATGACTCCGCCGGGCGATACGCCGGTCAGCTCGTAGAAGAGCAGGCCGAAGAAGACGCCGGCCACGACGTACGCGTCAGGTCCCACTATGATCCTCCGTCCCGATCCGTAGGGCGACGGCCTCGGTCGCCCGGGCGTCCGCCCACGCGCGCAGCGCCGCGCCGGTCCCGACCCTGTTCCCCGCCGCCACGACGAGCAGCGGCCGGCCGTCGCCCCAGCCCTCCTCGCACCCGGTCCCGGACGCCGTCCCGAGCGCCTCGTCGAGCGCCTCCACGAAGCGGCTACCGTCCCGTCTCGGGCCGGGTATCCTAGCGTAGCGTACCGAGGCCGCGTCCAGGACCGCCCGGGCGTAGCGCGGCAGTGGCCCGATGAACAGGGCCTCCTCGAAGGCGCCGCCCGGACCGCAGGCCTCGGCCGCGTACTCGGCGAACTGGAGGCAGCGATCGGGCCGGTCCCGACGGTTCACCACGACGAGCGCCGCCTTCCATCGGCCGAAGCCGCTCGAGTCGGCCAGCCGTAGGGCTCTCGCGGCGAGCGCGCCCGTCGACGCCGGGTCGTTGGCCGCGAGGGCGTCAGCGAACCAGACGGCCCGGCCGCCGTTCCAGCCGACGATCCTGAAGGCGCCGGGATCGGGCGCGTACGAGCGCAGCGCGGCTATAGCCGCCTCGTTCGACGCCCCGATCGCGTCGGCCGCCGCGAGGAGGCAGGCCGCGTTCTCCGGAATCGGGTCGAGCCCGTCCCCGTCGGAAGGCGGCCGATAGAAGAACCCGGCGCCGCGCGCCTCGGCAGCGGCCGCCCAGGGTTCCCTGAAGGCGGGATCGGCGGTCGCCACCGCGCCGCCAGGCGGTATACAATCGGCGAACGCCCTCGCGGCGTCCTCGGCATCGCCCTGCTCGAGGCGGTGGTCTAGCCTAGCGTTCGTCAGCACGAGAAGGTCGGCGTCCAGGTATAGCGACGAGACCTTCTGCAGCTCGGGCTGGACCGCGTTGCACTCGAACACGACGGCGTCGGCCCCGCGGAGGGCGGCCAGGACCATGAAATTCCTCTGCTCGCGCACGTTTGCGGGGCCGAGGCGGCGGATGAGCCGCTCGCTCCCGTCCGGGGCGATGAGCCTCGGCTCGGTACCGGTCGTCTTCGCGTAGGCCCGGTACCCCGACTCGACGAGCAGGGCGTGCGCCATGCGCGTCAGGGTCGACTTGCCCCTCGTCCCGTTCACGTGGACCACGAGGCGCAGCCGCCCGCGGGCACGCGCCACGGCGAGTCGCTCGAGCGCTAGCAGGAGCGCGGTACAGGCCGCGGCCGCCAGGGGCCACGATACGGACGGACTCATGGCCGTCCATCCTCGGCCGCCGGATAGGCCGGGGCCGCGTCGGGGGCGAGCCTCATCGCGCCAGCAGTTCCAGGAAGGCCGCGCCATAGCGCTCGAGCTTGGCGCGGCCGACGCCGTAGACGGTCGCCAGGGCGGCCTCGTCTCGGGGCCTAAGCGTCGCCATCTCCTTAAGCGTCCGATCCGGGAAGACGACGTAGGGCGGCACGCCGGACTCGTCGGCCAGGCGCTTCCTTAGCGATCGGAGCGCCATGAACAGCTCCTCGGCGGCCACGTCG
>Ga0116152_10002187_pt1 | contig 15954 bp, 8 predicted proteins | sample AD_UKC119_MetaG_FD_89894 | JGI IMG/M metagenome (GOLD analysis project Ga0116152, IMG submission 89894) | Active sludge microbial communities of municipal wastewater-treating anaerobic digesters from Hong Kong - AD_UKC119_MetaG | ecosystem: Engineered > Bioreactor > Anaerobic > Digestate... | reverse complement strand
TGGTCCGCGGATAGCTGTCGAAGGTAACCACGGTCGATCGTTTGTGTCTGAGCCACCGTCAGGTATTTCATGTGGCTCGGCTCAATCGTCCGAAACTGCGTGCGATTCAGGGACCGGACATTCTCCGAAATCGCCCGTTCGGTCCGCTGGGCGTCAGTAAGCGCGGCAATCTGTGCTGTCGACAGGTTGGCGTAATCATCAGCACTCAACATGGCGATCTGTTCCGGCGTTGCCCAGGGGACTTGGTCGGTACTGAGCCGATGGGCAATCGCCGCAAACTGCTCGTGTGACATCGCAGCGATCTGATCCGCGGTCAATCCGTGGATCTCGTCATCGGACAACGCGGCCAGTTCACCTGGCGTCATTCCTGCCACAGCAGCGTCTGATAGCAACGACGAAACCGGTGGTGGCGCCGCGACGGGTAACGCCGGCCCACCGACGCCTGGAGCCGCTGCCAATGCAGTGAATTCCGCCTCAGTGAGAAAATCGCCAGTTGACGGCACATAAACGAAAGTGTTGTTCAGCGGACTGACGTAGTGGTTGGAGCTCGTGCCCTTCGTCCAGCCGTCAGTCATAGGTGTGCTCAGGACCGCCGAGAAGAACGGATTGGAGTTCGATGCATTGGTACTTGCGGCCGCGCTATCAAGGCTCTCTGGATAATTGGGCCCGCCGGTGAGAACCGCGTTGGCGCCTCGCGCCCGGATTCCTTCCCGAACACTCCCGACGACTCCGGACTCCGCTGCCTGTCGCGCTTCATCCCGAAATTCGAGAAACACCGGAATCGACACGACGCTGAGAACGCCCAGTACGACAATCACGGTAACGAGTTCGACAACCGTAAATCCTCTTCGGCCCTGGGAATCCCGAATTGTGTGATTGCCTTCTGATGCGCTTCGGTGATCAGCCAAGTCCGGTTCCCATGATCCGGTAGCGGCCACAAAGCCTCCTGTCCCATTCTCACTCGGGTTTGGATGACCCAAGAATTGTCTCGCCACGCAATTCAACTGGAATCTCTCGACGGCCATTTGTGAAGGTCCTCGCTCCCTATTACGCCACGGCGCGTTCGTGTAATTCGTCCAGTTTTCCCGGGCCTTGCGCGCCCAGGCTTGCCATCGCGGCATCTGTAGTCGAACGCGGGCGTCGTACACTTCTAGCAGCCCGTGGTGTTAGCGTAGGGTCGATGACGACCGTCGCGTAGAGATGCCCCCTCTGGAAGGACCGAGAAGCCCAAATCTCGGTTCATTGAATCGAAGGATCACGCGGATGATGCAATTCAGAAGGCATTCTCGCCCCCCGTATTGGTGTTCGCCCAGATCTGGCCCGTTGACGCGTCATAGGCCCAGCCGCCGGTCGCGCCGGTGACCGTTCCTTTGCTGGTCCCTGCGACGAGATTGTTGGCGGTGCCATCAGTATCGAATGGGTTGTCCGGAATGCCGCCGTTCATGACCGCATTGGTTGTTCCAAGAATTCCCAGGCTCGGGAACGCGGCATTCCCACCTCCCGCCGGCGTGGCCGCGAAGGCGTAGTAATTGGCAATCGCTGATCGCAGGCCGCCAAGAGCCCCCTTGCACGCCGCAGTCTTTGCATCCGTGCGGTAGTCCAAATAAACAGGCAGCGCGACGGCGGATAGGATTCCCAGGATCACGATGACCGTCACGAGTTCAATGAGCGTGAAGCCTCGATGCGTACTTGCTTTGGGGTACATGCGACTTTCTCCTGCATACGAATTTCGGCGACATCATCTGAGAATCGGCTCGATTGGCTCGCAAATTGACGAATATTCCGTCCACAGCACATCTTGCCGATACAGTCGGATTGACCAGGCGCCGTTGTCAACAAGGGGGAACTTCGGAGCCCCGCCCCCTCGGAGTCCCCAACGCCAAGCCCGCGCTCATACCAATATCATGTCAAGCCAATGAACTACTCAGGGCGGCAGTTCGAACGCTTCAATGCGCAACATCCTGATCGCTTCCGACCGGGCGCACCGCGGCAGGCGGATTAGGATGTCGTGATACCGGTTCCCGCGGTCGCCTGGGGCTCAACATGATGAGTCGGCGCATCGCACGGCAAATCATCCGCCAGAGTCCTTGAAATCGCCTCGAACTCACCCTGGCAACGGAGAAGCGCCTCAACGATAACAGGGTCGAACTGAGAGCCGGATGCCGAACGGATAATCTCAATTGCCTCTTCATGGCAAAACGCGTGCTTGTAAGGTCTTTGGGATCGAAGTGCGTCGTAGACGTCCGCAACGGTGGTGATTCTGGCGGCCAGTGGAATGGACTCATTGGCAAGTCCATCCGGGTATCCACTCCCGTCGAATCGCTCATGGTGATACCGCGCTATGTCGCGAGCCATCTCAAGGAACTCCGCCTCGGGAGCCTTCTGCAGGACGAATTCGATTGCCGCCGCGCCAATGCCGGTGTGTTTTTTCATCGAGTCAAATTCGCCATCGGTCAATTTTCCGCTCTTCAGCAGGATGCTGTCAGGGATCGCGACCTTTCCGATGTCGTGCAGCAAAATCGCGCTGGAAATGCAATCAATGAACCTCGAATCGAGCTGGCATGCGAAGCGCCGGCCCCGCTGCAGTTCGGAACACAGAATCCGCGCGTACGTGGCAACGCGTTCAAGATGCAGGCCCGTATCCGTGTCACGGTGCTCCGCCAGCTTCGCCAGCCCCAGGACGATTGCCGCATGGGCCTGTTCTCTTGCCTGGCTTGCTCTTTGTCGATCGAGCGCGGACGCCGCCATACTGCTGAGTAACTCAACATACTCCAAGTCCGCCGGTGAATATGGTGTGTGATCCACGCGGCCTGAGATGGCGAGTACGCCGACCGATCGTCCTTCGATTGCAACCACGCTGATCACAAGCGGCCCTTCGTCGAATAGGTCCTTTTCCTCCGGAGAGGGCCGCGACGTTGCGTCCGCCATGCTCTCGAACACCATTGACGATCCGGACGTGAATACGATTCCTGTGATTCCGCTTCCCGGAAGTACGCGAATCTCACGGCATCGTTCCTCCTCAATGTCGGTCGCCCCGGCCACAATCAACGACGACTTAGCGTCATCGGTCAGGAGCAGGGTGACGCGACGGCTCGCAAGCAACTCAGCTGCCGCGTTAACGACTCGTGAGGCGATTTCGTCAACGCCCTGAAAGCCCGTAAGCAATCCCGAGATGCCGAACAGCGTCGTCATCGCCCGCGCTTGCTCGCCACGGATCGCATTGCTGTGCATCAGGTCGGTGTTATGCCGACACAGTCGATTCATAGCACGGACGCGCAAGACAAGTTCCCTGTGCCTGATCGGCTTGCGGATCAGCTCTTCAGCCCCCGCCTCGATTGCGGCATCCACATGACTTTCCCCCTGATGGCCGGTGACAATGATGATGGGGCTGCCATTGAGCAGTGGATCTGCTTTGAGCCGGCGAGCGCATTCGATTCCGTCAATGCCCGGCAAATCCAGATCCATTACAATCACGTTTGGGGTATGAGCCATCGCGCAGGCAATGCCCGCTTCAGCATCGGATGCTTCGATCACGTCAAACCCATCCCGCTCGATCAGTCGTCGGTAGAGGCGTCGCGTCGCACAATCATCGTCCACGACGAGCACCTTAGGCTTATCGCGTGGAGGCCTGCTGGTCGCGGTTGATGTCGTATCACCTGACTGCCCATCGGGATCACAGGCACTCAATTCGTGACTCACACCCAAGTTGCCGTGGTCGACGACTCGATTACGGCCAATTCGCTTGGCTTCGTAAAGCGCTTCGTCCGCACACCGCAACAGATCATCGAAGGTGGTCTGCGACTCATTGCGCTCCGCAATTCCGACACTTATCGTCACACTGAGCGTCTTCCGACCGTGGCGGATCGCGAGTTTTTCGACGTCGGCCCGTATGCGCTCGGCGCCCGATATCGCTTCCTTGGCCGTTGCCTCGGGGCAGGCCACCAGGAACTCCTCGCCCCCGAGCCTGAATACGACCTCACCGCTGCGAGCGCTTTGTTGGATCGATTTTGCGACGGAGCGCAGCACCGCATCCCCGGCATCGTGGCCGTGAGCGTCGTTGCATTTCTTGAAATGATCAACGTCGATCATCATGCAAGAAAGCGGCTGCCCATGTCGGTCGCCCATGGCCCAGAACTCATCCAGTCGCCGCATGGCTTCGCGTCGATTGTACAGTCCCGTCAGTTCATCAGTGGTCGCTATCCGCTTCAGGGTCTCGTTGACGGTTGCCAACTCGGCATTGGCCTTATGGAGTGCACGGCGCTGTTCGCCGATTCTCGCCTCCGATGCTGCGGCGCGCACACCCGCTTTCAGACGCGCAAGCAGCTCTTCCTTCCGACACGGCTTTGCCAGAAAATCATCGGCGCCAGCCTCAAAAGCCGAAGGCAGGCTCGTGGTGTCATTCTGGCCCGTCAGCACGATGATGTACACGAATCCTGCGCCTTCTGATTCCCGCACGGCCCTGCACAATTCGATTCCATCCATCTTGGGCATGATCCAGTCGGTCACCACCAGTTGGAATCCCTCTGCGTGGATAAGCTGGTATGCCTCGATACCGTTTACCGCCGTCGTCACCTCGTATCCCGCATCGGAAAGGTAATTGCTCAGTAATCGTTGTTGAGCGGCATCGTCGTCAACAACCAACACACGGTGATGCTCTCGACTTGCTCGCCCGTATGATTCTCGCAATGGCGGAACTTCATGGCCGTCCACGGCAAGAACGGACGCAATCATCGGCCAGTCTGCGTTGAGCTTCTCGACGTAGTCGTTGAGCGTGTCCGTATCCATGCCTGCATTGGCCGCGGCCTGCCTGAGCTCCAGCAGATCTTCCTGGTAGATTTCAGGTCGGGAGATGACCGACGCGATCACATCGGAAAGATAAAGCAGGCAACTGATTCGACGCGGGCGCGACGCGCCTTTTTCTTCTCTCGTCGGCTCGTCGTCCTGGCCTTTCACGGCGTCACAGAAAACGTCGGCGATGCGCCAATCCGAGAGCATATTCGCAGTCAGTTCGTTCTGATCGATGCCGAATGCATTGCGCTCTCGATCGAGCAGTCGGGTTCCCCTGAGTTCTTCGTGTCCCTCCAGCAGGGAGTCGTAGCCTTCTGGGTAAGCAGTGGCAAGCGCAAGCCGCCCGATTCGGCTGAGTAACGCAACTGTAAACGCTTCATCGCTCGCACAGGCCTTGATGTGATTGGCGAGGCGTCTCGCCGCTGTCGCCCTGGCAAGCGATTCCTTCCAGAATAGATCGAAATCAAACAGATGGGATATTGAGGACCGGTCACTCGACAGCAACGAAAAGGCCAGCGCCAGATTCTTGACAGTGCGAATTCCCAGTAGTCGCACGGCGAGAGACACGGACGTGACGGGCCGGGAAGGTGCGCAGAGTGGGGTATTCACCACTTTCATGAGGTTGGAAGCGATGGCCGGGTCTGCTTCAATGGTCCGAGTAATCTGTTCGATCGTTGACGACTCATCATCGACAAGTCGCATCAGCTCCAATGCAACCTTGTTGGGCGAAGGCAGTCTGCACTCCTTCTTCAGTTCCTCGTAGATTGGATTGGACTTCGTCATTTTTCCGGCCTTCTGATTCCGTGCTCCCTCGGGGTACGCTATTTCTTCTGCAGTATCTTTCGGCTGATTGGGGCGACGCTATGCACCCGCCAGAAACCTGATCGATCACTGTTCAGGCGCGGAGACTTCCACGGATCTAACGTGCTGCAACACACCACTGATCAGATCCGCCTTCTTGATCGGCTTGGTCAGATATCCGTCACAGCCCGCGGCAATACACTTGTCCATCTCGCCCCCCATTGCGTGCGCCGTCAGCGCGACGATGGGATGTTGATAGCCCTTCTCGCGCAATGTTCGCGTTCCCTCATAGCCGTCCATGACGGGCATCTGCATGTCCATCAGAATGAGGTTGTAAGCAGCGGATGACTCCAATGCCGTCAAGGCGAGTTCGACCGCGTCCCGGCCGTTCTCAGCAGTGTCAACGGATGCCCCGGCCTTCTTGAGAATGTGTGATAGCAGGCGACGATTATCGAGTCCGTCGTCGACCAGCAATATCCGCAATCCTGTCAGGGGTTCACTAAGTGTCCCTGTTATTGCAGCAGCCGAGGAGGCGTCAGAACGTCTGTTGTTAGATTCGCGATGCGAGACTCCGTCGTCGACGAACGCGACTCCGTCGATCGGGCCGGCTAAAATCGTCGCACGAAATGTGGTTCCCTTGCCTGGCGAAGTCGAGATGATCTTGATGGAACCACCCAGCATCTCGGCAAGTCGGCGACTGATCGCCAACCCCAATCCTGTCCCGCCAAACCTGCGGGTCATCGTTGAATCAGCCTGGTTGAACGGCTGGAAGAGCCGCGAGACCTGCTCTTCTGTCAGGCCGATTCCGGTATCGACCACGTCGAATTCAACAACCGGCTCGATTCGATCTACAAATCGCGTCACAATCCGAACGCCACCGGTCTCGGTGAATTTGATGGCATTGCCAACCAGGTTGATCAGTATCTGGCGAAGTCGCAGTGGATCCGTCTGGATCATCTCGGGCAGTCGCCCTTCGAATTCCGTTCGCAGGTAGATCTGTCGACCTTCGGCCCGCGTTTCCAGGAGCGTGGCGACTTCCTTCACGATGTCGACACATGAGCATCCCGAATGCTCCACCGTGAGCTTGCCGGCCTCGATCTTGGAGATATCGAGAATGTCGTTGATCACGCTCAACAAATGCTCGCCATTTCGCTGAATCGTGCGAACGGCATTCACCCGCGATGCCGGCGCCCTGTCGATGTCGCCCTCGTCCAGCAACATCTCGGCGTAGCCAAGTATGGCTGTCATCGGTGTGCGGATCTCGTGGCTCATGTTGGCGACGAACTCGCTCTTTGATCGGCTCGCGGATTCCGCCTCCAGACGGGCGACCTCGGCCAGTTGAATGGCCCGATCTCTCAAGATGGCGAGAGACATCAACTCTCCGATTTCGCGGAGAGTGTCGAGGCGCGCTTGCCCTACATACGGGTTGACATCGGTATACAGGAAAAGCACGCCCAGGCAGCGATGGGCACCATCTCGGTTTTCCATCAGCGGTACGATGTAGTGACCGTGCGGCTTCATGTCCGGCCATCGGTTCTCGTGGCGATGATCCGAATAGCAGTTATCACTGACAATGACCTCACCGGAAACCGCTGCGCGACCGCAGAGGCATCGCCCGAGGGGAACGATTTCCTCGTCGCGCAGGAACTCCTCGCTGAATTTGCCCCGATGGGTCAGCATGCGGAGACACTCCTCTTCCTCATCCAACAGGAAGATCCCGCCCTTCTGCTGCACGTCGAGTCCGTTCATGCCCAACACGGTGTCTAGCGCGTCATTCAACCGCTCCTTGAGCGTTCCTCCGCCGGTCAACGTCCTGGCCACTCTGAGTCGGGCCTCTGTCCCCTCTAGTCGCACGCGTGCATTCTCTTCTTCGCGCACCAACGCGGTCACATCGCGCTGAACCGCGACGTAGCCGTTCACGGTTCCATCCGCTGAAATGATCGGCGTGATTGTCGAATCCACCCAATAGTAGTTCTCATCGACCTCATCATTGCGTGTCGCACACCCGACAAGTGGCAGCGGGATTCTCCTCGCGCCTTTCGGCTTGCGTTTGTTGCAGATCCGTCCGGTCCAGGGTTGGCCTCGAGAAACGGTGGTCCAAAGCTGCTGGTATACTTCCACCGGCGTCCTACCGCCCTTCAGTCGGCTGGCTGGTTGGCCAACGATTTCTCTTGACGTGTACCCCGTCAGTCGCTCAAAGGACGCATTCACGCGGGTGATGATCCCCTGCGTATCGGTCAGGAACAAAGCGTCGGCGTGAGCGTCAACCGCAGCGGCCAATTGCGCGGCATCGGCGTGCGCCGAGGCGGCAGCCTGCTCCGCAGCCCGGCGTGCGGTTACGTCCCGGGCCACGATCACAATTCCTGTGACGACTCCACTCTCGTCTCGAAGCGGAACAACTCGTGCTTCCAACCAGCGTCGAGTGCCGTGAAGACCCTCGATCTCGAAGTCCAACTCGCCCTCCACGCCGCGCAGGGCATTCCGGCTCCTTAATTCGAGTGCTTCAAGATGCTCTGAAGCCACAAATGACGGAAGCCCCATCGATCGCACCTGGTCTTCGCACTCGACTTCCAGCATGAGGTATCCCATGGGATTCATGAGTTCCAATCTGCCGTCGGGATCGATCACGCATACGAGTTCAGGCTCAGCATTCAGGATGGCCTCCATCCGTGCCTGGCTGGCGGCCAGCGCCCCGGCCGAGTGAATACGATCGGTGATATCGTGGCAAATCGAGATATATCCATTGACTTCTCCAGTGGGACCGAACATCGGCGCAATAATCGAATCCACCCAATAGAGTGATCCTTCCTTCGCCCGATTACATATTTCACCACGCCAGGGCCTGCCTGTGCCAATGGTCCGCCACGCGTCCTCCCAGAAACTCCTGGGATGGGTTCCGCTGTTGATAATCCGATGGTCATTTCCGAGGAGTTCCTCGCGTCGATATCCGCTGATGGCGCAGAAGGCGTCATTGACGAAGGTGATTCGCCCTTTCGCATCCGACTCGGAGACGATACCGCCAGCCTCGATCGCCTCGCGGAATGCACCGACATCACGAAGCGCGCCTTCGAGCTCAGCAGTACGTGTCGATACAAGGGCCTCTGCCCGTTGCCGGCCAGTGCCGGAAATCCAAAGTGCGGCCCCCGCAAATAAGGCCAGCATCACGCCGCCCACACCGGTCGCGGGCGCGATCCAACGATTAATGTCGGCCTCGAATTCCGGAGTCGATCGAATCAACGCAGTCCAGGTTCTGTCCGCCGCGCGAATCGGAACTCGCATGCAGAACTGTCGCTGCTCGTCGTGCTCGAAGCCGACTTCACGTTCGACGCCGGCCAAATCGGAGTCACGATCCGCAATCAAATTGGCTATCGTCGGCTCGTTGCAGTCAAAAATCTCGAGATCAGTCAGCCGGGTGTCTTCAGGATCCAGCCCTGCCAATGCCTCTTCCAACAGCATCGGCGCGTAGGCCACGACATTCAGGTCACGAATTCTCTCGTCGGGTGTCGACGGATTCGTTCCGTTGCGATAGATCGGGACAAGGTAGAGGAACCCCATATTGTCGCCGCTATCCTGCAGAAGGTGGAGTCTCGACGTAATCGCGGGCTGACCTGTCATAACCGCCTTTTCGATGGCCTTACGTCGCGTCGCTTCTGAGCCTTCGTCCGTGCCCCAGGCTCCAGAGTTTCGACTCCGAGGATAGCACGCTGTCACGACGTAGAGATCCGCTGACTCCGTCGTAGGTCCGGCAGGGTCGGTAAGGCTGTGCACGGTGAAGTCGGGCGAGCCGTCGGCGCGCTCCGCAGCCACGAACTGGTCCAGGTTTTCGCGCATCGTGCGCTTGATGACACCAATCCCGATGATTCCGGGAAACTCACTGGGCAGGTCGCGCGAGCTCACATATTCTTTGAGCTCTGCACGTTCGACGCTTCTGCTGGAAACATAGACGCCGCGAAGGCCGTTGAGTCCGTACACAATGCGATTGACTGAACTCTCGATCTCACTGGTTTGATGCTCTACGATGCGCCTGAAACGCTGTCGCGCCTCGTCATTGATCGATTGCTGCAGATTCATCGCCGCTGCAATGGCGGATCCAGTCCCGCAAGCAACGATCGCAAGCACACTGCCCTTGAGTCGCCAACCGGCATTGGTTCGCGTTACCGAAACGGGTTCTGACGCGCGGTGGATTGCCGAGTGCACCCGCCAGAGAATGAGCGAGCCGGCGATGATCGATAGCATCGTCGCGCCCAGCGCTGCCTCAACGGATCCTTCGACGCCGGAAGCGATGACCGGCAGGATGAACATTACCACGAACTCGGCAACGGCAACCGAGATGATGATCTCAACGAGCAGGCGCACGATGTTGATCTGGCGTTTCATACTTGCTCGGTTGCGCCTCGGTCCAATGAGGTAATTCGAATCCAGGGGCGATTGATCTGTCGGCGCCGAGTTGCGGCGTTCAAGAAACGTCGGGTTGACGATGCCGAAATCCTCCGAGCGCGATTATCAATTCCCCGGTGACTTCCACTCGTGGACGAAGTACGCTGCGTCCCCACGAAGCCACACGCGGCTCACGCGCCACGGACCAATCCTCGGATCGACGATGGGCACGTTCCGCGATAACCGTCTCCTGCAAATCCCCGTGACATCGCGAAGCACAGCCCGCCTCCTCTGCCACCTAGCTCCTATTTCGGATTTCAGTTGGCGACAAGTAAGCACCGCCGGACTAAATACTTGCACGTAATCAGCGATAAGTTGGTGTGTTTATGCGCGTGGTCCGAAAAGGATCTGCCCATTGGAGGCGAGAACCCCGACACACCGGTGCCCAAGTCAATTTCGGAAGCGGAAAAATGCTGATTAACCGGATCGTCTTGTCGGCATTTGATCCGAAATCCGAACCTGTATTCACCGGAATCCGTCTATTGACATTGGTAATTACCACATTGGAACACTCAGCCGTGCAACCGCGATAACTCCTGGTGGCGTCGTGGTACACCGACGCTTGTCACTGCAGGCAGTGTAGACGTCCGATCATGTCTTTGTCGCTTCGGAGAATTCACGGGAGAAATCGTGTGTGCGTATTTGCTGGGCCACAGCTGCCGGCGAATCGACTCAGGCACTTGCGAGAACACAAATGAACCGCGGCTCGTTTCAGCAGCTGTTTGTTGAGCGCCCTCAAATGACCCAATTCGTAATTGTCATTCGTTGCGCAGCAGACACTGGATCGCGATTGATCAAGCTCGATTGGGAACCTCGCGCCACTGGATGATCTTCTTCTTGGCATTGGTCTCCTCGATCGTGATCATCTGCGGAATGGTCTTCGAGCCGATCGTCGTCGATACCGAACCCGGCACGACCGACACTTCCAGCGGGTTGCTGTTGTCGCGGCTGTGGAACCACACCTTGAGCTTGTAGGTGGTCGAAGGGTCGACCCCGCCGAAGTGCGCCCACAGGGGTTCGGTTCCGCCATACCCCCTTGCCACACCGATATCACGCCGACCCAGGCGCGTCGATCCGGCCGAATCCCAAAGCTCCACGCGCACGCCGATGGCCGCCACGTTGGTTGCGCCGCTTCCGGCGCCGATCAGGCGGACCTTCAGGTAGTTCGAGTTGTTGGTGCGATTCTCGAGAAGCACGGCGGTCGAACTCTCACGCGTCATGGCGAGATCGAGATCGCCGTCGTTGTCGTAATCGACGAATACCGCGTCGTGCCCGTTTCCGTCGATCTCGGCGCCCTCGTCGACAAGTCGGAACGTGCCGTCGTTGTGATTCGCGTAGAGTCGATTCACTCCCGAATGGGTCACCACGTAGAGATCGAGATCGCCGTCATTGTCGAAGTCCCCCCACGCGCAGCTTCGCTGGCCAGATTCATCCAGCACGTAGGCGTTCGCCGTCTGGTTGGTGAATGAACCGCTCGACGGCGACGACCACGTCACATCGTTGCGCCAAAGGTATCCCGTGTAGTTCGTGTCGTGACGGGCCACAAACAGGTCGAGATCGCCGTCGTTGTCGTAGTCGCCCCAGGCCGACCCCATCTTGTCATTTTCGCCCGTCACGACCGAGATCCCGTTCAGGGACTCGATGAACGACATCGAGTCCTTCGACAGGAACAGCTTGCCCGAACTCCAGTGATAGAAGAAGTCGAGATATCCGTCGTTATTCACGTCGCCGCTGCTGCAGTAGTCGCCATTGCCGACGTCGCCGCTGTCATTCATGCCGATGTTGGTGTCCGACGAACCCAAGATCGTGACGGTCGGCGACTTGCCTGGATCCCCCTGGTGTTCGCCGAACCAGTTGGCGTTCTCACTGAAATGAACGATGTCGCACCAGCCGTCGCGGTTCACGTCGGCCGCGGCCACGCCCTCGTTGTTGTTCGGCTCGCCGTACCCCAGATTGCCGACGTCGCTGAATCCCGCTGACCCGTCGTTCTGATAGCAGGCCTCGACGTAATAGCTGTTGTTGTTGCCCGACCAGAAGTCCACATCGCCGTCATTGTCCACGTCGAGCATGGCCCCCTGCCGTCGTTCGCTGCCGGTGCCGAACGTGCTCGCCGTGAAGCTCACCCCCTGTGAGTTATTGATGATGCGTCGGGATGAGCTGTTTCCCGTGATAATAACGTCGAGATCGCCGTCGTTGTCGTAATCCGCCCAATTCAGCCCAGAGCCGTAGCCGCTGCCCGTCGTCGTCTGAACGTCAAATCCCTTGGCGGAAGTCACGTCGTGAAAACGGGACAGCCCGACGCTGACGTTGTCGATCCCCGTGGATTCGTTGGAAAGATCTTCGTCTAACGTGTCAACGAACGTGATCTTGGTAATACCGAGAGTTGCAACAAACGAAACCGTTATGTCATACACACCCTCTTCGTAGGAACTGCTGTATCCATAGTTTCCCTGAGATTCGGGAGGATTGGGAAATGTCGGTGGATACGATCCGGTTCGTTGGCTGAAGGACTCCTCGAACACATCCGCGCCGTCAACCTGGACTGCAAACGCGTCATACGTTGTTGTTCCCGAGGGATTCCACGAGTCGATCGCGTAGAGATTGAATTCGAGCGTGTAGGTTTCGCCAATCACGGTATTCAGCTCGATACTGACAGGCGTCTTGTTGAAACGTCCCAGAAAAGTAGAAAGGGTGGCATTCGTTTCCGTAGTGGTGGAATTCCATTCAGGACCAACCCCAGACTCAAAGTCGGTGAAATAAGGCACGTCGGCCGGGCTCACAGAGACGGCGCCCGCGGTTGGCCCGCAGATCATGAAACACTCATACGACTGCGATACTGCATTCGTCTCAAGTTCAACGTAGCTCCCGAAAGAACTGCCTGTCCACGATGCACAGGCAAGGTCAGTATCCTTGTCAATCAGGCCGAGCATGACCTCACCTGATTCCGGTCCAGTAACCACCTGGATTGTCACGGGATCGTCACCAGACTTGGGCCCATTCTTCTCATTGGACCATCCAGATCCGTTCCATGTGCGATACTGGATCTTTGTATTACCGCCCTTCTCTTCGTAACAGATGATTGCATCGCCGGTTCCCGCCTCGAACGCGACATCGAACTGGAGCCGGTCGGAGTACCTGGTTTCACTCTCAACATGCGTGCTTCCGCTCCAGGATGATCCGTTCCATGAAAACGCGTAAATATCCTTCTCGCCGTCGAGCGTCGCGACGACCAAATTGTCCGATTCGGGATCCGATGCGATCCGGACCACCTTGGCTTCGCTGCCAATACTGCTCATCGAGGATTCACCGGACCACGAGGATCCGTCCCAAGTCTGAGTCCTCGGCGACTTGTACCCGTCTTCCCCGTACACGACGACGGCCTGATCTCCAGACGATTCCCACGCGGCGTCATAGCACCAGGAATTCCAATCGGAAACGCCACCTTCCAGCGTGGACACACCGCTCCAACTCGATCCGTTCCACGCCGCGGAGTAAAGATCACTGCCTGTGTTCGTGGCGAATAACAGAATCTGGTTCGAGGTGGGACTTGGAACCAATCTGACCAATGCCACCGGGTTGGTTGACGGCAAAGTCAGGTGTTGCTCCGAAGAAAGGGACGATCCGTTGTAGGTGCGATAGCCGATCTTGTTGGTGCTGCCGCCGCCGTAATCCCAATAGGCGACGAGCATGTCACCGGATTGCGACTCGTACGCGACGTCCACCTTGCGATAGCCGGCGTTGCCACCGTCGCTGCAGATCTGCGTCACACTCCCCCAGCTGCCATTCGTGCGAAACAGGATGTTGAAATCCGAGCTGCTGTCGTAGGTCACACAGGCAAACTCATCGCGCGTCGGGCAGTTACTGAGTACGATCCAGTTCGGAGTTGCCCCCACAGACGGCATCGTCTGTTCGCCGCCCCAGGAAGAACCGCCCCACACGCGATACCGCGGTGACGAGTTTCCGGATTGACCGTACACGATGATCGTGTCAGATGAAGAATCGGCCCACGAAATCCCCGAGCAGAGCATCACCAAGGCAACGCCCAGCATGATTTGAAATGCAGCATTTCGTATGTACTTCGAGTGCTCGTCGTTTCCCATCGCGAATCCCGTCGTCATCGCTGCTGAACTTGTTCAACAGTCCCATGCCTGATTCTCGACATGATGATCCCGACATCGACGTATCTACGATCATCATTGAGAATCTGGTGAGATTATCGGTACCGACTGTCAGGTGGAATCGCGTGAAACGCGTAGGGCGGCGTTTGTTCGATACGGGCTCGAACTGTCGCCACAAATCGAGTGGAGTCAGCAGCGTTTTTCAAGAATGTCAGACCCCTATCCAATCGGTGTGAAAACTCCGGGACACGCCTGTCGCCGTCGGGAACGGCGCAGGGAATTCGCCATCGCAAGCCTCAGAGAATGTCACGACGGGCGTTTGGGGGCAGGTGGCGCTGGGCTGCGTCGAAAGACACTACATAGTCGATCGGCATCGGACCTGACGACATAGCTGCACCAGTCCTTCGAAACCGCCTTTGACCGCTTCCTTCGACTTTCCGCCGACCAAAGCAGCCTCTACTTTCGCGGCCGCCTCTGCGATGAGATCGAAACCGAAGCAGCCGGCATCCGCCTTGAGGTTGCGAGTCGACCGCTGCAGTGCTTGAATGTCAAAACTCGCGAACTGGGTTTCGATCTCGCGCACGCGGCCGGGAATCTGCTGCACAAATCCGTCAATCAATGGGGCCACCGATGCATCGTTCGAGAGTGAACTGTGGATCGGCTCCTGTCGGATTGACAGTAGCAGTTGGGCCAGATCTTCCTTTGTAAATGGCTTGGCGACGTAATCGTTGAAACCAGCCTCTAGACACTTCTCACGGTCACCCGGTCCAGTCATTCCCGTCACGGCAACGACCTGCCCTGAGTATCCCTGTGCCCGTAGGGCGCGGACGGCCTCATCCCCCGTCATGACCGGCATGTCGATATCCATCAGGATCACATCATAGAAACTCGACTGCGCGAGTTCGACGGCGGTCCTGCCGTCGCCGGCCGACGCGACCTCGGCGTTGAGTTTCGAGAGCACGACCTCACTGAATCGGATGATTGCCGGGTTGTCATCAACGACCAGGACCCGGCATGTCGTCGCCTCAACGCAGAATTCGCTGGCCTCGATCGGCGTGATGAACTGAACACCGATCTCGTGAATTCCGTCTCTGAGATAGGCGCATCGCCGGACGACGGCAGGTACATTCTGCCAGGCCCCGTGTATTGACGTCAGCTGTGTAACGCACTTCGTTCCGGCGTACAAGTAGGTCCCGTGCAGGAAGCAGAGTCCGCTGTTGCTGAGATTCCTCGTCGTCACCAGGTAGGATGTCGGCATCCCATCGGTAGCGGATTGCAGGTGAACGACGCAGCCCTTCAGGCGAAAGCGGTATCTTGAGTCGTTACGGAGGTTGTCGGCCGCGTCCGATCCGCGCCCGTCGAGTTCGTCCAGGAGCCCCGTGATGTCTTCGTCGTTGGCTCGAATTGTCCGAACGACATTGGCCGACTGTCTTTTCATTGGATTCGCTCTTGCCCCATTCTAGATTACTGGACCGTGTGACATTACATGTCGCCCGTTAGGGTTTCGGTCAGGCGCGCACCGAAAATCAGGATTTTGCTGACGTCCCGTCACCGCTGCGGACGCCAATTGCCAGGTCGAAACGATCCGCGAAATCGACCGTGAGGAACGGGCGCATTGGATCTAGGTAACATTCGTTGTACATCGGTAGCCGAATCGCGAATCGACTCGTATTCGTATGTCGAGAACCCGCGCGGGTCCGCGAGCGAGGGTCCAAATTGTCGGCACTCCCCTGCCGGATCTTCAGAATTCGATTTCGTGATTGCGTGAACCCGAATTGGGCTCATCGCGGCGGAGCGGGATTTGCGAATC
>Ga0116152_10002183_pt1 | contig 15965 bp, 13 predicted proteins | sample AD_UKC119_MetaG_FD_89894 | JGI IMG/M metagenome (GOLD analysis project Ga0116152, IMG submission 89894) | Active sludge microbial communities of municipal wastewater-treating anaerobic digesters from Hong Kong - AD_UKC119_MetaG | ecosystem: Engineered > Bioreactor > Anaerobic > Digestate... | reverse complement strand
TTTTTAGTAAAACGTAAGCAGGTTTCGGGAGAAACGTAAGCACGTTTTGGGGAAAACGTAAGCACGTTTTTGGTAAAATGTAAGCACGATTTAGCTGAAAGTTTCAATCCATTTCCTTAGCTTTGCCTTATGACTGACGTCCACTCCCCTTCTGTCAGAAGCTATAATATGAGCCGTATTAAGGGCAGGAATACAAAGCCGGAAATGCTGGTCAGGAAATTTCTGTTTTCAATTTGAGTTCATACTTCTCTAGAGTGTCTATGATTAACATCAATTCTTCATTAAATAATAAACCAAAAAAATGAAAGAAAAGGATCAGAAAGTAACTAAACGATTAAGGGACATAGGCATTAATTGCTTTATAAAATATTTTGAGGTCTTTCGTGCTAATAAAGATGAAAGAAGCAATGAGATTATTTTAAATGCATTTAGCAACAATAATGAAGGTTGGACAAAGAAATCATACCATTCCAGAGCCAGTAAAGGCAAAGCTATCTTTAGGGATAGTCAGGAATTGGATGCACTAACCTACATTATTGACTCAGATCATAATGGAAAGATTAGTCTCGAAATTGTTGAGATGGCTATGAACTTGCGATCAAATATCCTTAATGGTTTTGATGATAATTGATTCCCGCGGCTTTACCAATTCACAAAGTCAGTGCAATTACTGAAATTAGTATAAAATTTTGAAAAGTGCCGAAATAAGCTAAAAGAAACATGGTAAACCAAGTACAATTTATTTATCTAGATAATAATTCCACTACACCTGTTGATCCTAGGGTTCTCAATACTATGTTGCCATACTTTACAAATAATTTTGCCAATGCAAACAGTACCCATCTTTTTGGTTTAAATGCCTTTGAAGCAGTCAAAAATGCAAGAAAGCAAGTTGCAGAGCTTATTGGCGCTGATTCCAATGAAATTATTTTCACCTCAGGTGCCACTGAAGCGATTAATCTCGCGATTAAAGGAGTTGCTGAAAATTACTCAGGAAAGGGCAAGCATATTTTAACAGTTTCAACAGAACACCCTGCCGTACTTGATACATGCAGATATTTGGAAACGAAAGGTTTTGAAGTCACCTACTTACCTGTATTATCTGATGGCTTGATTGATCTAGCCGTTTTGGAGCAAGCTTTACGTGCTGATACGATTTTGGTTTCCGTGATGCTTGCCAATAATGAAACAGGAGTCATACAATCGATAAAAGATATTTCTGAAATGGCCCATAAAGCTGGCGCTATCTTCATGAGTGATACAACCCAAGCGATTGGCAAGATCCCAATAGATGTTGATAACTTAGGCATTGACATTCTTTGTGCTAGTGGTCATAAAATCTATGGACCCAAAGGGGTTGGCGCCTTATATTTAAGGCAACGAATGAATCGGATTAAAATTCCAGCCCTGATTCATGGTGGAGGGCATGAAAGAGGATTAAGAAGTGGGACTTTAAATGTGCCTGGCATTGTTGGGCTTGGTTTGGCTTGTGAAATTTCAACAAAAGAAATGATTTATGATATTGAAAAAATTACCAAATTGCGAAATATTTTAGAGGTGGAATTGCTTAAGAAGCCTAAATCTTTTATTAATGGGAATCAAGTAAATAGAATTTTCAATGTGACAAGCATTTGCTTTCCTGGAATTGAAGCAAGTGTTATTATTGGGAAAATGAAAAACATAGCTGTTTCAAATGGATCTGCCTGTTCTTCATCAATCGAAAAGCCTTCGCATGTATTAAAAGCCATGAATTTAACTGATAATGAAGCATATTCAACTCTAAGGTTATCTTTAGGACGATTTAATGACGAGGAAGACGTAATTCAGGCATGTAAAATATTAAAATCTATTATTTAATAAAAGCAAATAAGCAATGCTAAAAGAAGTCAAATGGTCAGAAGATAGATCTTATAAAACTGAGAGTGACAACGAACCAATTCAGTTTTATCTTGATGCCTTATGTAATAGTAATAAATTTGATCTTCTTTTAGGGTATTTTAGTTCTGCAGCTATAAACGTTTTATCACTTGGGTTTGCAACTTTTCTTTACAATGGTGGTAATGTTAGAATGGTAGTAAATAATATTCTATCTCAAGAGGATAAGGATGCCATAAAAGCTGCGAATGAAAGTTTACTCCCTAATATCCTTGATGTCACAGATATATATCAGTTAAAAGAATCATTAAACGAATATGGAAGGCACTTTTTTGAGTGTTTGTCATGGTTAATTGCGAATAACCGAATTCAAATTAAAATAATTAAACCCAAAAATGGCAAAGGAATAGCACATTATAAATCAGGCACCTTTTATGATGGATCTGACACTATCGGATTTAAGGCATCCTGTAACTTCACTGCCTATGGTTTACTGGAGAACCTTGAAGAACTAGATTCCTTTTTAAGTTGGGAAAATAGTCGTTCAAGCAAAATGATTAGAAGGCAGAACAAAGATTTTGAAAATATTTTCAATGGAACTGCCGAATTTGTTGATTACTTGAATATTGACAATGTTGAAGTAGCCATTAAATCTAGTTTCGGAAACAAAACAATTGATGAATTAATAATTCAAGAGAAGGAACTGATTGAAAAGAAAAGTCGAATTTCTGAAAGCAAAATTTTAAAAAAAATATTCTTAAGAGCAATTGACAGGATTGAAGAGATAGAAAAAAAACCTCGTTTTCCTTATTCTAATGGTCCAAGAGAATACCAAATGGAAGCTTATCGAGCCTGGGTTAAAAATGACTACAAGGGTATTTTTGCAATGGCAACTGGAACAGGAAAAACAATTACTTCATTGAATTGCATACTTGAGGAGTTTAAAAGAAATGGTAATAATAATTACCACTTCATGATTTTAGTCCCAACAATTACACTTGTGGAGCAATGGGAAAAAGAAGTACGATCTTTTAATTTCAGAGATGTTTATAAAATTTCTTCAAAGTTAAATTGGCAGAGTCACGTTCCAACATTAATATCTTCTTCAAAAAGGATTCCAATTTCTTTTGCGATTATCAGCACTTATGCTTCATTTGTAAAGGAAAAATTCCAAAACTTAATTAAAGACTTTCCAGCGGATACTATATTTATTGCAGATGAGGGGCATAACCTTGCTTCGCCATCTGTATTAGCAAGATTGAATGGGTTCTCGATAAATAGACGAATTGGCTTATCTGCAACACCAAAACGAATTTATGACCCAGAAGGAACTAAGGTTATGGAAAGCTTCTTCAATGATAAAGAACCATACACATATTCATTTACCATGGAAAGAGCAATAAATGAAGATGTTCTTTGTCAGTACTATTACTATCCTCATATTATCAAGTTGACTGACTCTGAAATGAATGATTATGTTGAGATTAGCATTCAAATATCGAAGCTTTCGGGATTTGGCACTGATGATCCTGAAATACAAGGGAAAATTGAGCGACTTCTTCTAAAACGGAAAAGAATAATCCATAAAGCTGAGAATAAGTTAGGAAAAGCTATCGAAATTTTAAAAAGCATATATACTGAGAAAGGGAACTTAAAATACACTTTCATCTATGTACCTGAAGGTGGCACATTTGAAATAGTTGAAGATGGCGCGGAAACAAATATCGAAAATATTAAGCTAATTAATCAATATACGAGAGAAATTGCTAATATTGATAAAAAATTACTTGTTAACCAATTCATCAGTGGAATGCAAGGAAGAGACGAAATATTGAAGCAGTTCCAAAATGGTGATATTGATGTAATAGCATCTATGAAGTGCTTGGATGAAGGTGTTGATATTCCAAGAGCAGAAACGGCCATTTTCTGCAGTAGTACAGGAAATCCACGCCAATTTATTCAACGAAGAGGTAGGATCTTAAGGAAGCATCCCCAAAAAAATGTTGCATATATACATGATCTTGTGGTTATTCCAGATTACGAGGATCAAATTGAGGGAAGTGACACTTATGAAGTTGAAAGAAACTTAGTTAAGAAAGAGCTTGAACGTGTAATGTACTTTGCCTCTCTTTCTAAGAATCCATATTACACTGAAGAAGTGTTTAAGGATGTATGCAAGCATTATAAACTCAATATTTACACAATACAATCAGAACTTGCATCTTTATGACAAAAGAAGAACTTTTTAAAAGCTATCTGGAGGATCCTCTCTTGGTCGAAAAAAATTATATCAGTACTGATAGATTGACTAAGATAAAAATTAGCGAACCCTCAGAAATTAAGCTACTTGAGGTTATTAAACTGGCTATTTATGGCAATATGGATAATGAACCAGAAACAACAACTGCAAGGAAAATTTCGCTTGCTTTAAATAAATAGAATTATGATAGTAGAAAAGATTGAATTAGAAAACTTCATGTGTTATGCAGGCAAGAACGCTTTCGAATTCACTGAAGGTATTAATGTTATTATCGGCGATAATGGCTACGGAAAGTCTCAATTATACAATGCATTCTATTGGGTAATGTATGATCAGATTTTCGTTAAAGAAGCTGATAAATTTCTCAATACAAAATCACTTAAATCAAAGATCATTTCCGACAAAGCAAAAGCGGAAACAAATCACGGGCAATTGTCAGCAATTGTCAGTATTACTTTTCATAATCTTGAAAGGGACAATGTTTATATACTTGAAAGGAAATATACAGTCGATGTAACAGACGGAAAGATAATTGAAAATAATGATAGTGAATTTACTATCATGGAGCGTGAACTTTCATATATGAATGCCAGACTTGTTAACGATGAAGAAAAGAAACAATCCATAAAAACCAGAATATTGCCCCCTAATCTAAAACCTTATTTATGGTTTCAAGGAGAACAAGTTGAATCTATCATTGACTTTAATAAACAAGATTCACTTACACAAGCCATAAATGTACTATCTAATATTAGCAGATATGATGAGATACAAAATATCGCAAATCTAGCATCAAAGGCTGCAAATAGTGAGTACGATAGAGAACGAAGAAGACTTAGTAAAGATAGAGATAAAAGTCTTGAATTAGAGAATCAAAAGGCAAGCTTACTTAGCAAAATTGAGTTACTCCACAAAGAAGAGAAAGAGCTCAGTGACAATTTGTCAATAGCGGAAGAGCGGTGTGAGATACTTTTAAACAAAACTGGGGATGCACAAAAAATTAATGAACTAAAAGAAAAGTTGAAAGGCATAAAAAATTTGATTGAAGAATTAAACAACAGGTTGAAGGAAGACCAAATAAGTTTTTTTAAAAAAATGTTTCGTAATAAATGGCTTTTGAAGGGCGCTGGGAATATTTATGAAGAATATAGTGAAAAGTTCTCCAATTATCAACAAAAAAGACTTTTACGCTTAGCTGAAATCAAGGCTAAACAAGAAATTGAAACAAAAGCTGAGAAAGAGCTTCAAACTAGATTGCCTTTTAATGTCCCAGAACCAAATTATGTACAATGGATGCTTAAAGAAGAAAAGTGCCTTGTTTGCGATAGAGAAGCTAAGGTTGGTTCAGTCGCATGGAATAAAATTAAGGAGTTGATAGAAAGACCTGAAAAGCAAAACTCAAAAATTGAGTCAACTACAAAGCAGAATTTTGAGTCTGACTTCAAAAAGCTATATCAAAATGGCATTTCGCTTAGCGACAGGATTGTAGATATTGACTCAGATATTAGTGAGACACTTCAAGATAGAATGGCATTAGCTGCCAAAATACGAGAAGAAAATTATAAGTTCAAAAAAGTTGAGGATCAAATCCAAGCTCTTTTATCAGATACTTCATTAACTCTTGAGGGAGCTGGAGACATTTTAAATGAATATTCTATCCAAAATAGTAAAGCTAAAGAGTTTAGTAACAGATTAAACAAGGTAATCCAGCAAATAGAATACAATAAGAGTAGTTTAAGAAATGTTAATGATCAACTAAGCGCTCTAGTTACTGGAGAAATACCAAAATGGCTGATTGAAAAACTTGAAGTTTTAAATGACTTTGAAATTATCGCAAAAAACACTCGTGAAAGAGTATTTAGTTCCTTGATTAATCAACTTGAGCAAGAGGCAAATACTCATTATGAAGTCATGACTTTTGGAAATAAATCTGCTCGCGGAAAGATCAAATTGAGACAACTTCCCAACGGCAATTATATGCCTGAAATAATAAATAGTGTTGGCGAACCTCTTTCAGGATACAACACGAGTAATTTAATTTTGGTAAAACTTGCAACCATAATGGCAATTGTTTCTGCCAAAAGCAGTCAGGGAGTTGTGGATTTCTATACACTAATTACTGATGCGCCAACGTCAGTTTTCGGGGAAGACTATACTATAGGGTTCTGTAAAACCATTAGTAAGGTCTATAAACAAAGCATAATTATGAGTAAGGAATTCTATAAAAACCAGGAACTTAGAAATGAATTATTAACAAATCCGGATATAAGGATCGGCGTTGTATATATGATTACACCCTCAATCCCAGAAAAACAGCGTGACAATAGAAACACACTAGTTACTAACATTGAAAGACTTAATTAATATGGAATTTCTAAGAAAAATTAAAGACCGAGCTCCTGAATATGATGCAAATCTTGAAGACCTTATTTCTAGATTTACGGTAATGCAAGGGGGCCGGGCAGGTACGGCAGGCGAGGGCTCTACTTGGGAGCAAGGAAAATACTTTGCAAACAAATATGAGATATATATGTATGCTTCATTACTTGGCCTAAAAAATGGTTATAAGTTACCATTTAGCGGCTCTTCAAAGAAGACAAAATTTATTGAAATTAAATCATGGCAACCACAAGATGTTGCTGAATATATAATAATGGGTGTGTTAGCTAAATCGGACATTGACCTAAACGATATTGAAGAGAAAGAAGATGATGAAGTTGAAAAGGAAATTTTAAAACTTCGGAAATTATTGGAAGAATATGCAAATGGGGGACTTGACATAATTCGGTCAAAGCTAGAACAAGACCCGAGTTTTTTTGATAATAATGAGAATTGTTTTATTGATTTATTGGAATACTCTTAAATTGTATTATTATGTTATCTTCAGCTTTTGATTTAGGTGAGCAATTGCATTTGAGAACAGTTGAATATCGTTTATATCGAGACCAATGGAATAAATTCACATTTAATGACTTTATTAAAAGCTTCAACGTTTGGCATAATATAAAGTATTTAAATGATGATGGTTCAGATTTTAGCGAGGATATAGACTTACTTCCCAATGATTGCGGAGGGGTGTATATGTTCTATATTGAATGCCCAATAATTATAGGAATTACAGAATTTCCACTATATATTGGTAGAGCTCAATTTACCGCTAACCAGAACTTACGAAAACGTGTCAGAGAGTATTTTACGCATTATTCAAGAAGTGATGAAAGACCTAAAATTACTAGAATGTTTCGTTATTGGGATAAGGAATTAAGAGTTGCATTCTTATGTATGGAAGAAAATGAGCAAATAGTAAATCTTGAGAAAAATTTAATAAATTCGTTGCTATTACCAATGAATGATCTAATACCTGACATTGAAACTAAAGAGGCTATAGCAGCATTTAATTAATACGAAGCACTATGAAATTACCTGCGCTAAGAGCAAAAATTGGGAATTGGGAGTACTATGTTACTACGTTAACATTTGCCCAAGTAAGAGATCATGTTTCTAGAATTGATGATCAATTACATAAATCAGATGGTTTAAAGGACATGATTCAAAGAAGTCTCACTTCTAATATAACGAGTATAAAAAAATATATTATTAATCAACAGGATAGATTTTTCAATTCATTAGTGTTAGCAGTTTATGATGATTATCCTAATTGGAGAGAAATTGAAATAAGATATGATGAAACAGAAACTTATCAATTAGGGTTACTCGAATTCCCTGGAAATCATAAAATTTTTCCTGTTGATGGGCAGCATAGAGTTGAAGGAATCAAAGAAGCATTAATTGATCACCCTGAACTTGCAGAACAGAAGATTGCTGCAATCTTTATTGGGCATAAAAAGGATAATCACGGAATGCAAAGAAGCAGAAGACTATTTTCTACTTTAAATCGTTATGCTAAACCGGTTACGATGGACGACATTATTGCTTTAGATGAAGACGATGCAGTTGCCATTGTAACTAGAGACCTGCTTGAAGAACACCCATTACTGACTAAGAACAGAGTTACAAAAAGCAAGAACAAAGCAATTTCCAATGAAGATAAGGATGCATTTACCTCGATAATAACGCTTTACGAATGTAATCGGGAACTATTAAAAAAACATAGATCAGATATAAAAAGAGAAAACCCAGTACCTGTTAGAGATAACAAATCATTGGTTGACTATTTAAAATTTCGTCCTTGTGATGAAGAATTGGAGGATTATAAGCATGAAGTTGAGAGTTTTTGGAACGAGTTTTCGAATAATATTGATATAATTAAAGAATATATTGAGACTACAACTAATCATCCAGCACAAAAGTACCGTAATAATATCGATGGCGGTAATTTACTATTTAGGCCAGTTGGACTATTACCATTTATTCAAGCTTGTATTGAGATACAAAAAAGGGAAAGAATTTCATTCAAAGAAATACTAGAAAAGTTCAATTCCTTTAATTTACAATTGAATGCGAGACCATGGAAACAAGTTTTATGGAATGAATTTGAGTCAATAATGATTATGGGAAACCAAGGTCTAACAAAACTATTGTTGATGTATAAATATGATGAAAATGTATTAAGGTCACATGAAAGGATAAATTTAACCAAGGGATACGCTGCTGCTATTAATTTTAGTGGGGAAAATCTAAATCATGTTCTTGAAGATGTATAGATTCTTTTTTGACCTGATCTCAAAATATAATTAAATAAATTCTTACTTTCATTTTAATCCTTAAACAATGAGCGACAAAAACAACAATTTCAATTTTATGCTAAAGGAATATGAAATGCATTATGGGAAATTTGAAATGCATTATAATGCTGTAGAAAAAACTATTAGCTTATATTTCATCATTATCGCAGGAATAATAAGTGCAAATGGTTTTTTCTTAAAAAACATAAATGATTTTCTTATCTTTGAGCTTAATGATTTTCAGATACTTTGCTGTTTATTTATCGCATTAATTGGGTTGATTACTATCCTTAAGGTTATAGAGCACAGAATATTAATTATAAAGTATGTTAAGAATCTAAACTTAAAACGAAAGTGGTTTATTGATAATTCTGGAAAAGACAATTTAGACAAGTATTCAGTATTCAAAGCAAATTATGATAGTCCTAAATATTATAAAAGATTTAGTCACTTTTTCTGGGAAATATCAGGTATATCAATAATTAATTCTTGTTTTCTTTCAATTTTTACAATTAATATTTTTACAAAATTAAATTTTCATTCTAATTACTTTAGCATTATTAATTGGGGGTGGTTTTTTGTTTTGAATATATGTTTTTTTCTTTGTATGATAACTATCTATAGGCAAAGGAGTAAGAAAGAAGAAATAAAATTAAAAGAAAGAATGAATGCTTTATGAGCATAGATTAATATTAAAAAGAAAACTTAGTAAGGTACTGAATACCATCTTCGAGTTTATTTAATACAACTCCAGAGGGTCTATGCATAATTTTAAAATAATTTGCAAATTTGCTATCAGTGCCAGATCTCTCATCTATTAATATAATTGTTTTATTGAGTGCATAAGCAATTCCCAATTCAAAGGATAATCCATAACCTGATGGATTGGATGATTCCATAAATGCAAAAAAGATATCACAATTCTTTATGAAATGTATATCCCAAGTTGTATAGAAATCTGAATGCTCAAGGCTGTGTGTTCTGGGATTGAAAAAAATAAATTTATCTTTTAATCTGGATATAATTTGTTCTTGCCAGTTGGTACTGAACCCTCCAGATAAATATACTTTAGCAATGTAATTCATTTCACATATTCTTTATAAAAAACAACTTGCGCAACCTTCACCCTCGGCTTCTCCAAGAATATCAAGCAAATATGGTGACTTTTTGTTTTGCAACCGCTTTTGGCGCTTTAAATAATCGTCTTTTATTTGAGCTATACGTTCTGGTTTGATAAGCTCTTCTAAGCTTTCTGACTGACCCCATGTATAGCCATCTTTTTCATAGTCCATGGCTTTTTTGAAGAGCTCCGGATGCTGCTCATATAACCAAACCCACTCTATCTTTTGCTGATAGAAACAGAAATAACAGCCTGAACGACTTCGGGAGTATTGGCCTAAAACACCTTCGAAATCAAAGTCAATTTTATTGTAGTAAGCCGGAACGCCAACACCACTTTCCTCTAAGAGCTTAAAAATATCGGATTGCACAAGCATCTCATCATTATCCAAAAGAGGAAAATTAGTCTCACTTGCTAATGGGTAGTTTGTTGATTTAAGAAAAGTGAAAACCAGATAATTGAATCCTTTGACATCTGTGTCCAGAAATCTTTCAAGTTTCTGTTTTTGACTAAAGAAATAGTCTATTTTTTTTGCTATCAGACTTAAAACTTTTTGTTTTTTTTCGCCAAAATCAATTTCCTTAGCAATTGCATGAACTTGATCAATACTTGAATTCGAAAATAGTTTCCTTATAACATCCTCACTCCAGATATTCCTTCTAAAAGGAAAGATTGATTGAATGTTACTTTTAGTAGAAATATAGCCTTCTCTATCTTCGTCACCCCTTATTCCAACATACGAAACAACTGGATCATCACCGACATATCTTTCGAAAGGCTCAAGTTTTAGTTTTTTAGTACACCACCTGGCATTTGAGGAAGGAAGAAAACCTCCATACATTTTTAGGAAATGGTCAAAAGGAGCTTCGGAGCTATTCTGCGTTGCTGTCAGAATTTTAATTTTCAAACCTAAATATACCTCTAAATTTCGAATCAATTGGTAGGTCTCATCCAACTCTTTACCTGTATCACAAGTGTAAAATTCAATTCCCAGACTTGGATACTTAGATTTCATATAAATAGCCAACGCAGCACTGTCCTTGCCGCCAGATATACCAAGTACATGCTTTACCTTACGATTCATTGCAATAATTCTTTTAGTAATTTCAAAACAGCAGCTATGTTGGATGCTTTATCAGATGATAATTCATTTTTCAAAGCTAATTTTATTTTTTCAATTTCTTCAGTTTTAGACTTAGGAACTCTTACAATTTTAGGATTTATTGAACTAAAGAATGAATCAATCTTAACGCCAATAACATCTTCCTTGTCCTCGTCAATTTCAATCTTTGAAATATTTGTTAAGCTATCCAACTCAAAAATCAAGTCTCTGAACTTTTCGTAAAGCATGATTTCATCTTCATCCGTAAAAGAGTCAAGAGTTTTACCGATAATTGACTGTGCTATTGAATTAAGCCAAGCCTTTTTATCGTCTAACAAAGAATCAAGCCTCTGAATAAATGTTTTCTGATTTGATAAGAGCAGGTGTTTTTTTAACTTCTTGAACCTTTGTTGAAGCTGAGTTTTATAAACAGCAAAATCAACCTTATCTCCAATAAATTCGTTACAAATAAATTCTTCAAATCTATTGATCAATCCATCATATGAGGTACGCAATTCACGGATCGAATCTTGAAGAGCTACCGTAAATTGTTGTAGTTTGTTGGCTTCATTCTTTAGTTCAAAGAGTGAAACTCCTAATGCATTAGGGAAAGCTTCAAAAAATGTTTCTTCTGGCTCTCTACTATTTTCTATAGCTTGGCGAATACGAAGAGCCTCTCTACTGAGTCTAGATGTTTGCTTGGCATACAATGGCAAATCTTTATAAAAGACAATAAAAGGTCTGATAGTCTCAATAAATGACGCATTATTAAAATCAGTAGTTGTCGTTTGGCTAAGAAAAGTTCGATAGCTATTAAATATATCAAGTTTAACTCCTTCGACATCAAATGTTTTTATTGAGAAGGAATTAGGATTTTTTGAAATCAGTTCTAAATTTTCATCTGATAGGACAGGAATATAACCAACTTCATTGAAAAGCGCAAAATCGTCTCTTCTAAGAAATAGATAGGTAGGAATCCAAAAATCTATTAACCCTTGTTTAAGTTTAAATGGCCTTAATCGCAGTATATCAACCAAATCTGAGATGGACTTTCTTTCTGATTTAGCACTTTGAATAAATTTCTCAGATACACTCCATAGACCATAAAATGAGGATGAAGGAGAAATGCTCATAGGAGTAATAGATCCTTTTCTAAAAGGTGTTATTCCATTTTCTTTCAATAATGAAAGATAAATGGTTTTTTCAGGAGGGAATTTATCTTCTTCAAAACCTAGGCTTTCTTTATCCCAATTTTGAGCTAAAGCTTTTAAATAATTCTTCTTAGCTGTATGTATTGATGAAGATATTTTATGCTTGTTTACCAATTCATTTTTAAATGTCGGCGCAAAATGATATACCTCATTGCAAACTTGTGACAATAACTTGTTAAAATCGCGCTTATTAGTTACTGTTTTTAAGTTTCCTTTAAAATACCATTTAACAGAAGCCCTATCGGAAAAGATATTGTATAAAATCTTGTGATTAAGCAGCTTTATTTGGGAGTCAATTATATTATCGAGCTCTCTTTTAGCAACTTTATCCTTTTGATTTTCGTCGAGTACTTTTTTTGTTTTCTCTATCTCAAAAAGTAAATTCTTTATTTCCAAAGAATTATTAAAGAAGCAATAGACTATAGCCTCTTTCTGCTGACTTGATGCAGTTTGCACAACAGAATCATCAATAGTATCATTAAAAACGAGATTTATGAAACCATCAATCTCTCCCTCCGGAATCTTACTAATAGGAAACTCGGAAATTACATATTCAAAATAACGAGGGGTTCCCGTTTCAAATGTATTTACTTTCGCATTTACAGGAGAAAATTTGAAATGTTGATTCAGTAATGTTGTTACATCGGTAACTTCAGCGATTCTGTTACCAGCATCGATCAAAGCAGTTTGAATATCAAGATCAGTCCCTTCAAAAAGAATGAAGCTATTCTTGTACTTCCTGAAATAAATAATTTGCTCTTTTATAAGCATATCAAGAAGTTCGATTGCATTACTTATGCCACAAGCAATTTTAAGGTAATTACCTAATGTTGCATGATTTAGGATCAAACCATCAGCACCAAATAGGTTGATAAGCCCAATTACTTTAACAACTTTCTCAATGTCATCGATATAATTATCAAAGCTTCGTTCTACTCTATCTAAAGACAACCTAATAGCGGACCAAGAAGCTAAATCTGGATTATACTTAGATGTAAGAAAAGAATAAAAATTGAAATTCAAATAATCGTAAACATTACTCAAATTATAGAAATTACTTTTTTCTAACCTTGACTTTCTAAGTCCAGTGTGATCAGTCGATTCGAGAAAAGTAAATAATGAGCGTTCATTTTGTCCATACCGTTGAAGGGATAGTGTCAAAACGTTAGCTGCTAAAATATCTAACGGATAAAGCTTTTCAGCTATTTCATCTAAGAATTTCTGATTAAAATTAAAGGCCTTTGTTTCAATAACTGCATCTCTGCAGTGTTTAACTTCTTCATTTGAAATTCTTAATCTTGATTTTTCACCAATATGCTCAGAAGCTAAAAACAATAATTGCTCGACAGGTTCATTAAATGTTATTTCTCTAAAACGTCCTTTGACTTTTATCCATTCCTGCTTTTGAGCGATTGAAAGTGAATTTGAATAGGAATACGATTCGAAACTTTGATGTATAGTAGTGACAAATACAATATTATATTGGGGATCATTGCAAAACTCGGTTAATTGTTGAATGAAATAAAGTTCATTCTCTGGATTATTTTTAGATGCATATTCCAAGAATTTCCCAAATTCATCTATAAAAAGCATCAGAACTTTATTCTCACTTTTAATAGAATAATACTTATTGAAAATCTCTGAAAGTATTATTTCTTGCCTATTCTTCACAGAGTTAACATCAAAATATTCACCTAGTCTATCTATTAAAGAAGAGTAACTCCCGACAATTTTAATAAAATCTATATTGGGATTATTTGAGAAATTAGGTTCAAAATATTTTTTTAATCCTTTTAAACTTTGCTCAAAGGCAAGCAAAAATGAGGATTTACCTGTACCATAAGTACCAATAATACTAAATGAACGTATTCCAATTTTAAAGTCATTAACGATTTGACTAACAACTCTTTTAGAATTGGGCGTTGGAATATAGTGGAAATCTCTTTCTGTATCCCTTAAGATATTAACGGAAGTAGTGAAATTATTTGCCATAATACCTGTCCATTACACTGTTAGCACTAGTTTTTCTTTTGAACTGCAGTTCCTTAATTCCAGCATGGTCATTATATATTAACAAATCAGAATCTGTAACAATCTCATTGATTTTATTAACTAATCCTGATTGCGTTATTGAGAAGATTGAACCTGGACTATTGCTGTCATATGCTAATGAATTAAGACTAATAGCCATGCCGTATTCAGGATTATCTAATATTGAATACAATAAAACTTCTTTGGGAATTTCATCTTTCTCATTATATGGAATTTGAAGAAAAACTTCTTTTTTCCTATCGTCGTGCTCGACTACTACTTTTTCTAATAAATTTAACTCTGACAATATTCCAGAGAAACTATCCTCAATATCTTTGGAATCATCATCTGCACTTTTATATGTCTTAATGAAAACATCATAATCATTAGCAATTGTACTTTCATTTAAGTAAAACGATCCTTCAGTTTCTCGTCTGCGTTTCATATAGTTGACAAATGATTCCTTTGTAAATAACACCTTTTCCTTCCTAAAGTCATTAAAAATTATATTATAAATTGAAGCTAAATTGTTTTTAACAAGCTGAAAATGAAGCAACCATAAACTTGCTTCGTCTTCTAGGAAGGGATCCCAGCCATCATCATTAAAAAGCCTATTTCCAAATTCAGTTAAATTATCATTGGTGTCAGTTATGTTAAATGCCTTTAACCAGAATCTTATTGCATTAACCATATTCCGTCCAACCCCTAATTGAACGACAGCGTCTTCATCGTTAAAAGACTTATTATTATATACAAAGTCATAACCTTTCTTTAGCCAGAAAAATCTGCATTGAAAAGAGTCATGACCTGAAAAAGTGTATTTAATTGGAATTGAGCTATTCACAAAGGACATTTTTTTGATTTAGCATATGTATTAATAATTGTAAAAATATACTAAAACAATAATTAAACAGCTTGAGCAAACATAAGTTTATAAACACAGTAATGTTAATCACACAACTCAAATTTTCAATTTACTTTTTTTGGAATAAGCTTAAGTATAAAACACCTCAATCTTAAATTTTCTATTGCGGTCCAATCGGCGCCAACCATTCCGGAGCAAACCAAGCCACTCAGTAATCCCCCCCAAAAACCCACCCCCGCAAAGCAAAACCATGCGGGGGCAGAAATATAAAGGTTGGCTGGTGGTTCAGAGGCTTTGCACAATGTCCCACACAAAGGCGCGGATACCCACCTCCTCGTTGATCTGATCGATTTTCTTCACCTTGTCAAGCAGGGTTTCCACCCGCTCCTCAGGAATCACCGTCATCAGGGCAGCGTTCATTTCGGGCCAGGTATGGGTGCCCATGCGGGGCTCGCCGGTTTCCGAACCGCGGCCGTTCACCTGGCTCCACCAGGTAAATCCCCTGATATCCAGTTGATCAAGTACATATTCAACGCGCTCGGTATGCGCCTGGTTAAAAACAATAAATACAGCTTTCATGAGGTTTACGATTAATCCAGGTTCTGGAATTTCTTTCTGATTTTCTTCACTTTGTCGCGTTCGCCGCTGCGGGCCAGCACGCCGTACATCACCGGCACAATCACCATGGTTACAATGGTGGAGAATACCAGTCCGCCGATCACGGTGATGCCCATCGGCCGCCATATTTCGGAGCCTTCGCCGGTGCTCAGCGCCAGCGGCAGCATACCGAGGATGGTGGTAAGGGCGGTCATCAGC
>Ga0116152_10002181_pt1 | contig 15971 bp, 16 predicted proteins | sample AD_UKC119_MetaG_FD_89894 | JGI IMG/M metagenome (GOLD analysis project Ga0116152, IMG submission 89894) | Active sludge microbial communities of municipal wastewater-treating anaerobic digesters from Hong Kong - AD_UKC119_MetaG | ecosystem: Engineered > Bioreactor > Anaerobic > Digestate... | reverse complement strand
TCTTCAACAAATTTCAAATGAATAGGATCGGTCTGGTAGGCCGCCTGATCTTCTTTGCTGTCGAACATGGCCATATATGAAACTGAATACGAATGATCAACCACATCACGGGCTTCTGTTGGGGCAGGCAGTCCAATATGACTTAATTTGATGGTTTTTACTTTGATGAGTTTATTTAAACCCTCGATGAGTTGTTTCTTGTGTGCTTCGTTTTCGGGGTCTTTTAGCCAGAAAAAAACATGGTGAATCAGAGCTCCTTGTAACTTTACTTCTGCTGCCATAGATTCTTTTGTTATTCCGATTAATCCGCTTAAGCCAATTGCTGCCAGTGTGTTTCTTAAAAATGATCTTCTGTTTTTCATTTTTCTGTTGTAATAAGTGCCTGTATTTCGTTTATATGTAAATCAAAATGTCTGGGGAAGTCTTCTACCATAGCTTCCAGTGTTACTCTTTTGCCAGGATCAGAAATCCATTCGTTTTTTACTTTGTCAGGGCTGATATTTTGTATTACATGAACGAAATGCAAGTGAGTGAACTTCCAGAGTGAAATAAGATTCTCCCAGTTTTCGTTTTCGTAGTTTTGAATGGAAATCCATTTGTCGTTGTTCCCGTAAGTTGCATAATTTGGAAAGCGAAGAGGTAACTCACGGTATTGTAAATGAACTACTCTGTGCGTATTGTTGGAAGCAGAATCAACCATGTGACCAACAATCTGCCGAATATTTCTGTTTTGCCTGTTTCTTGGAATAGAAATTTGATCTGCAGACAGACTTCTTAATCGTATTTCCCAGTCTTCGATTAGGGCTAATAATTCATTTGAGATCTCTGTAAACATGCTAAAATGAATTAATAGTTTGTCTGATAGCAACTAACCGGGTAAGCAATCTTTCCAGCAAATCCAGTTTCAACATATTGGCACCATCAGATTTAGCAATCTCCGGTTGTGGATGTGTTTCTATAAAAATCCCGTCAACTCCAACTGCAATTCCGGCTTTGGCAACGGTTTCAATCAGGGCCGGTTTTCCACCCGTAACACCAGTGGTTTGATTGGGTTGCTGAAGAGAATGAGTGATATCTAATACAACTGGCACATTCATAGCTTTCATTTCCGGAATTCCCCGGTAATCCACTACTAAATCCTGGTACCCAAAAGTTGTTCCACGTTCGGTAAGTATAATATTGTTATTTCCGCTATCGATTACTTTTTGTACCGCGAATTGCATGGCACCGGCCGAAAGGAACTGTCCTTTTTTAATATTTACCACTTTTCCGGTTTCGGCTGCGGCTACAAGGATATCGGTTTGGCGACATAAAAAAGCAGGTATTTGCAACACATCTACATATTCGGCTGCCATGGCTGCTTCCTGTGCTGAGTGAATATCTGTAACAACAGGAATATTGAAAGTTTCAGACACTTTTTTCAATATTCTCAACGCTTTCTCATCGCCAATTCCCGAAAATGAATCAATCCGTGAGCGGTTGGCTTTTCGGTACGATCCTTTAAAAATGTATGGAATCTGCAATTTATCCGTAATTGCAACAATTTGTTCAGCAATTTCCAGTGCCATTTCCTCGCCTTCGATGGCGCACGGTCCGGCCATTAAAAAGAAATTGCCCGATGATGTATGTTTTAGAGTTGTTATCTCAGGAATCATATAATAATTTTGATTGTAAAGGTAGCAAGAAATGATTGAGATGGAAGCTTTATAAAACACAAATGGGAACTATTCTTTGACAAATAGTTCCCATCCACTTTGAAACAACCGAAGTTGTTTTTCGTGCCAGGTTACGGTTATTGCGACCGGCCTTTCTGATTTTTTCAAATCTTTCTGGCCCCATACTTTCTGGTTTAACTTGTTACGGTCAAACTGTCGAGCAGTTCATTCGGTCTACGCGTCCACCTTCCTGAACGAAGTGTCTCTCAGTGATTTTTGATCAGATTTGGTTTCTTGCGATTCCTTTCTTCTCTTCATCTGCTTTTCCGGTTTCCCGAATTTGCTGAGCAGTGTTGCTTCCCGGGCCGAAGCCTTTTCCACATCCTGCCTGGAGACCCAATCTTGAAAGAACTTCTGGATTTTCTTTCAGATGATTGCCTGAACTGCGACATTCCAGAGTGTCTTGTTCAAACTTCGGCTTTCCATCGCGCCGTCCCGAAGGTCGGAAAGAATCGGTTCCTGTTTCAGCTAAGAAACGTTTCCCGTTTCCACGATTTCTAAGCGGCCTTTTATCGCTCACCTGATAGTTCAAATGTATAGCGATTTTTTAAATAGACAAATGATTTTCAGTTGTTTATATTCACTACAAATCAACCGATGATATTAACAATTGTTGATATGTGAAGAAAATGTTAAGAGACGGGTGTTTTTGTGTCTATTTTATTTCAGTTAGAATATGCTTGAAAATGAACCATATATTTGGTTTATGACAACCTGTTTTTGAAATCCTGATAATTGAACTCTCTTATAACTTTCAATTGATCATCTTCTGTCCAGATGGCAATAGCAGGATGATTAACACCATTAAACATGGTTGTTTTTACCATGGTATAGTGGATCATATCCAACAAAATAACTTTTTCTCCTACCTGCAATTCATGATCGAATGAATATGCTTCCATAAAGTCTCCGGCAAGGCAACTAACACCACCCAAACGGTATAAATTTTTATCTCCGGGTTCCGGTTCCTTTGCTCCAATTATTTTGGGCCGGTAAGGCATTTCAAGCGTGTCGGGCATGTGAGCCGTGAACGAAACATCAAGTATGGCGGTTTTCACTCCTTTGTGTTCAACAATATCCTGAATGGTGGAAACCAACACACCGGTTTCCCATGCAATTGCACTACCCGGTTCAAGAATCACTTTTACATTGTATTTTTCTCTGAAAGCTTTTAATAAGCTAATCAGATGTTCGTGGTCGTAACCTTTTCGGGTCATCAGATGGCCGCCACCCATGTTTACCCATTTTATTTGCGAAAGGTATTTACCAAAATTAGCTTCAAATTTTTCCAGAACTTTTTCCAGACTGTAAGAATCTGATTCGCAGAGTACATGAAAATGAATTCCTTCAATTCCTTCGGGGAGCAGATCGGGCATATTTTCAATTCCAACTCCTAAACGTGATCCTGCTGCACTTGGATTGTACAAATCAGTTTCCACATCCGAAAATTCAGGATTGACTCGAATACCACAAGAAATTTTGTGATCTGCTTCTTGCGTTTTGGGATAGAATTTTTCGAATTGTTTAAACGAATTAAATACGAAATGACTGCTGTAGCTCATCAATTCTTTGAATTCGTGTTCGAAATATACCGGAGCGTAGGTATGAGCCAGAGTATGCATTTCTTCAAAACAAAGCCGGGCTTCGTACAACGAGCTTGCAGTTGCTCCCGATAAATATTCTCTTACCATTGGAAAAGCGCTCCACATGGCAAACCCTTTAAATGCAAGTATGATGTCGATTCCGGCATCTTTTTGTACCTGGTTTATTAATTGCAGGTTTTTACGGAGAAGTTTTTCATCGAGAACAAAAGCCGGTGATGGGATTGCTGAGTAGTCCAAATCTGAAAATTTAAATGATTGAAAGAAAAAGCCCCAAGCTTTAGCTCAGGGCAGTATTTTATATTTCAAGATCGCCGTTAATTTCCTCCTGCCATGGAAGTCCGAATTCTCCAATGCGTTCCATAAACGGATCCGGATCGAACTCTTCGACGTTGAAAACGCCTTTACCCTGCCATTTTTTTGTTAATACCATCATGGCTCCCAACATGGCAGGAACACCGGTCGTATAGGAAACTCCCTGCGTACCTGTTTCTTCGTATGCCTGCTGGTGCAGACAGTTATTCCAGACGTAATATGTTTTTTCTTTTCCGTCTTTTACACCACGAATGCGGCAGCCAATCGAAGTTTCGCCGGTATAATTTTCACCAAGATCACCTGGGTTAGGAAGAACAGCTTTCAAAAATTCCAGCGGAATAACATCCACGCCTTTGTATTTTACAGGGTCGATTCTCGACATTCCAATGTTCTGGATCACGCGGAGATGAGTCAAATATTCATCGCCAAAAGTCATCCAGAAACGGGCTTGTTTTAAGCTTGGGTAATTTTTAACCAGCGATTCGAGCTCTTCGTGATACAAAACATAAGAGTTTCGCGGTCCTATATTCGGATAATTCAATGCTTTTTTTATTTCGAAAGGTTCTGTTTCAACCCACTTCCCATCTTTCCAGTATCGACCTTTTTGGGTAATCTCGCGAATATTAATTTCAGGATTAAAATTGGTGGCAAAAGCTTTTCCGTGATCACCGGCGTTACAGTCAACAATGTCGAGATAATGCATTTCATCGAAATGATGTTTGGCTGCGTAAGCAGTGTAAATACTCGTTACACCGGGATCAAAACCACAACCTAAAACTGCCATGATTCCTTTTTCTTTAAAACGGTCATGGTAAGCCCACTGCCAGCTGTATTCGAATTTTGCCACATCGCGTGGTTCGTAGTTGGCGGTATCCAAATAATTTACACCGGTTTCCAAACAGGCATCCATGATATTCAAATCCTGGTATGGAAGAGCTACATTAATAACCAGCTCCGGTTTGAATTGGTTAATCAGTGCAACTGTTTCTGCTACATTATCAGCATCTAGCTGAGCGGTTTGAATGCGACCTTTTCCCACTTCTCTGGCGATCACATCGCATTTTGATTTTGTGCGGCTGGCCAGCAAAATTTCAGAAAAAACATCCGGGTTGTCGGCACATTTGCTGGCAACAACGCGACCAACGCCTCCGGCTCCGATGATAAGAACTTTACTCATTTCCAATTTTGTTAATTAATCGGCCAAATGTAAAAATCTTTAACCGATACATTGTATTTTAGATATTAATTTTGTTTTCGAATCGTAAGTTAAGTATTTTTTCTTTGATTTAGTTAGTAAAAGTGGCGGTGACAGCGACTTTGGTTAATTTGTGTCAGACCTAAGCCGAAATGAGACTGTTCATTAATTACGGTCATTTTACGCGGGAAAATAACGGGTGAAAGTGAAGTATTGGGCTTCAACTTCATTTTTGTTTAACAGCAGAAGATAATTGGGAAAAATTGTATTTATTTGCGCTTTGAAATAAACAGTAAGAATCAATAACACTTTTTATGGTTACGTAAATGAAACACTCTTATTTTGATTTGATTGAGCAAAGCTACTACTTCCCACAGGAAGGCTTTGATTTGAGAGACAATTACCTTACATTTCACGGAATCTCTCTCAAATATCTGATAAACAAGTACGGCACACCATTCAGGTTTATATATCTGCCAAAGATCGGAGATCAGATCAAAAAAGCGAGGAACCTATTTAACAAGGCCATAAAGAAGAATAACTATCGCGGAAAATATATTTACTGTTATTGTACAAAAACCAACCACTTTTCGCATGTGGTTACCGAAGCCTTAAAACACAACGTACATCTCGAAACGTCCTCTTCTTATGATATCGACTTGATTCTGAGTCTTTTTAACGAAAAGAAAATTGATAAAAACAGAATTATTGTTCATAACGGATATAAAACCGACGATTATCTGGTGAAAATACTTAGCCTGCAGGATCTGGGGTTTAAAAACAATATCATTGTACTCGACAGTATCAACGAGCTGAAACGGATTGAACGTCTGGCCGGAGACCGTAAAATAAAAATAGGTATCCGAATGGCGATCAACGAAGAATCCCAGTCGGCTTATTATACATCACGACTTGGAATTCGTCACACAAACATCGTTGACTTTTATAAGCAAAATATCGATGGCAAAAGTAATCTGGAGTTTAAAATGCTGCATTTCTTTGTCGATTCAGGTATTAAAGACAGCTTGTATTACTGGGGCGAATTCCAGAAAGCGCTGAAACTTTATGTTGATCTGAAAAAGCAGTGTGACACACTCGATATGTTCAACCTTGGCGGAGGGTTCCCAATCCGAAACCACCTGGGTTTTGAATACAATTACGAATACATGATCAACGAGATTGTTACGAATATAAAAGATGCCTGTGCGGTAGAAAAAATCAAGGAACCGGATATTGTTACCGAATTTGGTAAATACACCGTTGGTGAAAGCGGAGCGATTGTGTTTGAAGTGCTCGAACAAAAACAACAGAACGACACCGAAAGCTGGTATATCATCAACAACAGTTTAATGAACACCATCCCGGATGCCTGGTCGATTTTCGAAAAGTTTATTTTGCTTCCTATTAATAAATGGTCGAACGAATACAAACGTGTGAACATTGGCGGTATCAGTTGTGATCATTCGGATTATTACAACTCTGAGGACTTTAACCAGGAAGTTCTGTTACCGTCTTACGCTGAAGAGGACAAAGAACCTTTGTATCTTGGATTTTTCCATACAGGTGCATATCAGGATGCGATTAGCGGGTACGGTGGTATTAAACACTGCCTGATCCCGTCGCCAAAACACGTCATTATCGATCGCGACGATAAAGGGAACATTGTGGATTATGTATACCGTAATGAGCAGTCTGCGCAGGATATGTTCAAAATTCTGGGATACGCAAAAGAAGGAGAAGAAAGATAGGATGGGCCTTGTCTTACTAAGTTCTTTTCAATTTTGATTGAAAAGAATTTGGTTTTGTCTCAACAAAACAGGCTGCAGGATGTTTTCTTAAGTTCAAAAAAGCTTTTATTATGAATCAGACAAACATCACAAAAATTATACAAAAGCGTCGCGCTACGCCGCCGCGCCTGTTTTCTAAAACGGCCATCGACAGAAATATAATTGAGCAATTACTTGAAAATGCCAGTTGGGCGCCCAACCACAAAAAAACAGAACCCTGGCGCTTTGTAGTTTACACAGGTGAATCGAAAAGCAAGCTTGCTGAAACCTGTGGACAAATTCTTGCGAAAGCACAGTCGGAAGGTTTTTCTGTTACTACCGAGAAAATAGAGAAGTTTGTTTCTACCGTTCAACATGTTCCGGTTGCAATCGCAATCATTTTGCAAGTAGATCCGGCAAAACGTTTGCCTGAGTGGGAAGAAGTGGCTGCCGTTTCAATGGCCGTTCAAAATATGTGGTTGACAGCCACAGAAATGGGGCTCGGTGCATTTTGGGCTACACCAGATTTTATAAGTCTGTTTGGTGATGTAGTTGATTTACAGGAAGGACAGAAATTGCTTGGTTTCTTTTATGTGGGCGAGATCATGATTGATTACCCGTCGCCGGGAAGGGGAGATATTGAACAGAAAGTAATCTGGAAATAAAATAGCTATGAAATACTTATTTGGTGTTTTGATCGGGATCCTTTTTGTAAGTTTTTCATTTGCACAAAATAAGCCGGATCCCAATGTTTTTACAAGGCCAGTTGAGATAAAGCCTAACCCACCTAAATCAGTGAAAGGTTGGACATTTATCGATAATTGGACTGAAAGCAAAGCTACTTCCAAAAAAGAACAACAGGTTTCTGTTTTAATAGGGGAATATCCTGGTCAGATTATCAATTTCCCTTTTTCGGGTAAAGCAGTCGGAATTGCCGTGTTTTCTGATGCCGACGCCGGTATGATTGAATACAGTGTTGATGAAAGAGATTGGCAAGTACTCGACTTGTTTTCAGAAACTCCAGAATTAAAATACTTTACACTGGAAGCTGATTTGAAAGGCAAAAAACACATGCTTCAGATTCGTGTGTCGTCTGATAAAAATCCAAACAGCAAGGGGCAAAAATGTATTTTGAGGTACTTTGTTACAAATAAATAGTTGAAAGTATAAATCCTTGATTAATTAAAATATTTACTGAACTCTGCAGGTAAAGCTTCAATTTCCTTAATCTCAATGTCCTTGTAAAAAACCTCTGCAGCTTCACTTTGAATTTGTATTTTCCCTTTATCCAGCGGAACAATTTCTCCATCTTTTTTATAACGTGAATTTTGGAGGATCATTACTACTTTCCCATTCACGATATGCAGACTTTTCCCTTCGTAAGAAATTAGTTCGAGGGTAGTCCACTCACCGGGTTTACTTTCGAAATTGCAACTCCGAAGACAAAATCCACCGTATTCCGAACCGCTACCCAACGAGATAAATGGCTGGCTCTCATCTGCTACCGGGTTCATCATACTTCCTTCCGGTAAAAAGGCTTTTATTTCAATCGATGAACTTTGCTGGCTCCAGAAATCGCCCATGTGTCCTTCCATTACCTGGAATTCCTGAGAAAGCATCCACGAGCGCCAGTAGTCTTTTCCGAACTCACCAACCGAATGATACATGATTCCTGAATCTTTGAGCAGCTTTTCACGAGGTGGATATTTTTTATCGCCCCATTTTACTTTTAATTTGAACCGATAATTATGGTATTCCTTTTTCGTAACCACGCATCCATAAATCTCACCACTCACCCGTAAAACAGGTTGATTATTTTCTTCAATTACCGTAAAAACTCCTGATTCATCCTTGTTCAAACCGATTGGCTCAATCAGATTTCCTTTTTCGTTCACAGGTTGCGAACCGTTGTAGCCATCTTTGAAACTATAACTCAGGTAGGTATCCCAGGAACTCAGTTTATTATCCAGTAACGAGGTCCATTTTTCCTGACCGAATGTATTCAGACTCAGAAAAAACAGTAAAAGAAGACTTAGTCGTTTCATTAAGTATAGATTGGTTATTTTAAACTATTTCGGCAACAACTTACTTAATATTTTCGAGAACATCTACGAGGTGTTTCCAGAATTTTTCAGTAGTATGAATATCCAGCCGTTCATCAGGTGAATGGGCTCCGCGAATAGTTGGTCCGAATGAAACCATATCAAGCTTTGGGTATTTTTCAAGGAACAAACCACATTCCAGTCCGGCATGGATTGAACGTACAATTGGTTCGTTTCCAAAGAGTCGTTTGTATGAATCAACGGTTACTTTTAATATGTCAGAACTTGGATTGGGTGTCCAGCCCGGGTAACCATCGGAATGAATGACTTTGGCACCTGCCAGTTTAAATGCCGATTCCACGGTTTCTGCAGCATAATATTTCCTGCTTTCAATCTCACTTCTCTGGCTGGTTGTTACTTCAATTTTATTCCTTTCGATAAACTTCACTGAAGCCAGATTTGTTGAAGTTTCTACCATCCCCTCCATGCGTGAACTCATTTCCAAAACTCCGTGCGGGCAAGCATAAATTGCATTCACTAGATTAAGTTGAGTTTCTAAATCAATCACTGTTTCAGGGAGGTCTGTTTTTTCACAAACAATGGAAAGTTTAGGTTCTGCAAACTCAAATTCATTTTGAATGGAGGTAGCCAGTTTCTCAAATGCACTCAGCATTGTATTTTCCTTATTCGAAGGAACTGAAAAGATGCCGAATGCTTCGCGGGCAATCGCATTTCGGAGGTTTCCTCCATTAAATTCAGCCAGCCGGGCGTTAAATTCATTGGTGAATTTCCATAGAAAACGATTCAGTATTTTGTTGGCATTTCCTCGGTTTTTATGAATATCGTCGCCTGAATGACCACCCAGTAAACCTGAAACTGAAATTTTGTAAGCCAGCGAATTATCCGGAGTTGTTTCTTTTTCATACGAAAAAGTTGCAACTGTGTCGATGCCACCGGCACAGCCAATAAAAATTTCACCTTCGTCTTCCGAATCGAGGTTTAGCAAAATATCACCACTCAGAAATCCTTTCTCAAGTGCAAAAGCTCCGGTTAGCCCGGTTTCTTCGTCTACTGTGATGAGGCATTCAATGGGGCCATGTTTTATTTCTTTTGAAGTGAGAACTGCCAACTGAGCTGCAATGCCTATTCCACAATCAGCACCTAAAGTAGTTCCGTTGGCTTTTACCCAGCCATCCACAATCATCGGTTCGATGGGGTCGTTATCAAAATCAAATACCTTGTCGGAATTCTTCTCACAAACCATGTCCATGTGAGTTTGAAGAATTACAGTTGGTGCCTTTTGCATTCCGATTGAAGCAGGTTTCAGGATAAGTACATTCCCAATTGCATCGGTTTTACTTTCCAGTCCGTGTCTCTTTGCAAAATGGAGTAGAAACTGACGGATTTCTTCTTCTTTTTTGGATGGCCGCGGAACCTGACAAATTTCCTCGAAATAATTGAACAATGGTTGAGGAGTGAGTTTTGATAGCGTATTCATGGAAATATTTTTTCTTAAAAATGATAAAACAAATTAAACAGGACAACGATTGAAATCAGGTTTTTAGTTTTGAAAGTTATCATTCATTCAAGGTTCCTTTCTGGCTAAGCAGGATGGCTAACGGACGCGTTCCAGGGAATTCGGACATGACAATAATGAGGATCACTGTGATAGGCACACTCAGTAGCATCCCGGAAATCCCCCAAATGACACCCCAGATCGCCAATGTAAGAAAAACGACCAGCGGACTAATATTAAGTGAATTTCCCATTAGTTTCGGTTCTACTATGTTTCCGATGATCATTTGAATAGCACCAACAACAGCAAGAACAACAATTCCTGGTGTTAATTCTCCAAACTGCAGAATAGCGAATATGGTTGGAAAAGCGGTGGCGATTAACGACCCGATAGTTGGAATAAAATTCAGCACAAAAATTAAAAATGCCCAGAAAAGAGGTGCATCGACACCTATAAATAGCAAGGCAAAATAACTCAGGAATCCGGTCATCAAACTGGTGAGTGTTTTTAGAGCTACATAATTTCCGATTGAATGATCAATCTTTGACCAAAGATCTGTGACATGTTTGTATTTTTTATCATCCGGGTACATTGCACGAAGTTTCTTATTAAAACCCGGTTCTTCGAGTAACAAAAACACGAGGTAAAGCAAAACGGTAAAGGCATTTCCAAACAATCCGGTTAATGTGGAAAGTAATGAAGAAAGAATACTTGCAAACTTTATATCCTTACTAAAATCACCTAACATCGACATCAAATCAATATTAAATCTTTCATTGATCCCTTGGGTTATCTTATTTACATTGGCTTCGTACACCGGAAGCGTTTTGGAAAGTTCTGAGATGTTTTTCGAAATCATGGTTACAATCAGAACCATAAAACCAATTAATAACAAGGTTGAAAATACGGTAACCAGCCAAAGCGGTAAGCATTTAACAAACTTTACTTTTAACAATAGTTTTTTTATTACACGTATCAGAAACCAAAAAAGGATAGCCAGAACAAAAGGGAGAATGATTGACTGTGCATAAATAAATACAACTACCGTTGTAATAATAATCAGGAAAATATAAATCTTTTTAGTGTTATCCATGATATATTTTATTTGGCTGTGTAAAATACGAAGGATTTTTCAGAGGTAAAACAAGCCTTGAAACAACTACTAATTAAATGCATCAATCTAAGATTAAAAATACTTTTTGTCCAAATATCATATTTAAATTGTACCGTTTATCAAAATCACTATTTTTATAGGTACAAACCTTTAATAAACCAATCATTTTATGAATAAATCATGGGTGATACTTATTCTGCTTTCAATCGCATTTTCGTGTTCAAATTCCGGGACTGAATTAAAAGAAATCCAGGTAGAAAAATTGTTGCAGACGACTAAAAGCTGGGATGGTACCGATCTTCCGGAATATCCGGACGGAAAGCCTGAAATATCTATTGTGAAAGTAAGTATTCCGCCTCATTGCAAATTGGATTTGCATAAACATACCATAATTAATGCGGGCGTTTTGGTTGCCGGTGAATTAACAGTAATCACTGAAAACAAAGATACATTGAGAATGAAATCAGGAGATGCTCTTTCTGAAGTAGTTGAAACCTGGCACTTTGGATTAAACGAAGGAGAAACTACTGCCGAGATTATAGTTTTTTATGCAGGCACTCCTGAAATACCGCTGTCGGTACATGCTGTAAATGACAACCTGTAAATGATTGTGTTTAAGATAATTTCTCACGGTTGGGGTCTGTGTTGACTTTCATCGAAATATGCACTAACTTTAATAAAGTGTTAACAGATTCTGATTATGGGAATTGCTTACAACAAACACAAAACTTACCCTCAAAATATTTACTTCCGTGATTTTAGTGGGAAAGTTGATGTTCACGAAATAATACACTCATGGCAATTCTTATTGAATAATAACTTGTTAAATAGTGAAATCAGGGGAGTGATTAATAATCTAACTAATTGTCAGTTGGATATGGACATGGGGAGTTTTCAGGTTCTGATGGATTTTCTTAAGAAATACGAGCAATTACGCAAAATAAAATTAGCAGTTATCTGTAACGATCCGCGTACCATTGTATTTCCCACCCTGGGTGAAATGCAGGAAAAATCATTAAAAATTAAACCTTTTACTTCTGAAAATCCGGCTGTTAAATGGATTATGGAAGAGGTTTAATTATTTAAATTTTTTCTGATTCAGGTAAATTCCATTCTTCTTTCATCGAAATTCCCAAAGTCTCCAATTCTTCTAAAATTGGTTTGTAAATATCTGCCGAAATCGGAATTTGAACGCCTGTTTCTGTAATTCTTCCGTTGAGAATCATTTTAACAGCAATGGCAGCTGGTAAAGCAACTGTTCTGGCAATTGAAGTATCTTCTTTTGTTGCAAAATCGAGCAATTTTGATTTGATCACCTGTTTCGATTCATCGGCATTTTCAACAAGAAAAGAATGAAGCATGATAACCATGTCGCGGGCACCCTCTGCCAGCATCATTTTTCGTCGCATCAGGTCGGTAACCAGGTCCAGATTCGATCCTTCGTTCATCTGAACGAGGTCGTCACTAAAAAGACCCAGCCATTCCATTGCAATTATGGCTGGACTGTCGATATCAAGTTGCAGGCGTTCTGCCACTTTTTCTTTGATATTAGCAGGGTATACTTCCAACCGGCGCGCCATCACTTTTCGGTAAGTTTTACCTTCAAAAACTTTCGGATCGGTAGATGTCATTCCTAGTGATTTCATCGCATCCATAATTTCACACCAGTTTTTATAACGGAAGGTTCCCCGGTACATGATTTCTATTCCTTTCAGGTGGTACAAGTCGATGTAAGCCAGCGAATCGCGGTTCGGATATACTTCCATTTCCCCCACTTCAGGGAAATCAATTAACATCGGATTTTTAAATAAACCTTCGGCAGGAATTTCAATTATCTTCCCATCTTTCAGAAATTTGGCGCTGTTATTTCCCGCCATAATTACTCCGCGTGGCGACCACGAAAATTTATAACGAAATGGATTGTTGGCTTCTTCAGGTGTTGCCAGTGCTCCGCACAACGAATAGAATTCTTTGATCTTACCTCCTTGAGCTTGTACCTTGTCAATAATATTCATAGCTGTCATGTGATCAAAGCCAGGATCAAGACCTATTTCATTCAAAATCAAAATACCCGCATTTCTTGCTTCTTTGTCCAGTTTCTTCATTTCTTCAGAAACGTACGAAGCAGTGAGCATATTCTTTTTGTTTTTAATACAAAGCTTTGCAACGGTAACGTGGTGATTATATGGTAATAAACTTACAGTGAAATCGTGCGCAGCAATTAGATTGTTGAGCTTTTCCAACTCATCAATAGTCCACGAAAGAGCGGTTCCATTTTCTCGGCCACCAATCAGTTTTTCAGCTTTTTCTATGGTTCGGCTGGCTATTGTTAGTTGAAATTGATTATTGAGAAAGTAATCTATCATTGGTTTGGCTACCATCCCGGCGCCAAGTATTAAAATCTTATTCATTTCTGACTTTGTTAATTGTATTCACCTCTGCAAACGAATTGCGATTACAAAGGTTACTGGTAAAATCTCCCTTTCTGCCATGTGGCATGGTTTTTAAGAACCTTAAAGGTGGTGAAATTTTTACACTTACTTTCATCAGATGTTGTAAAATACATATTTATACTTAGAACTATATCGAAGTTTCTTTAACTTTCGTTCATGATTCAATCGTATCAATGTCCAATTTTCTTTTACGTTGGGATGCCGGAATGTCTCGACGAGGATACGGTTTCACATTAGCTGCGCTCGCAGCTAAATTAATCCATTACTTCTATCTGCATCAGGAATTGTTTTCAGGTGCTTTTTATAAAACATCCGAACCATTGAATTACAGGTGTGCCTGGAATCAGTAACTGGCGGGATAATCTTCGGCGAGAAAGTGTATGGACTTAACAACATGTGTTTTTTATCGTAAACGCAATAAAACTATTTTAATGAACTTAAAGGATTACAAAAACAATCTAAGTCAGGTTGATATCAGGAAATTGCTGGATCGTTACCAACTCAGTTCAGAGGCTATTCAAACCATTGAAACCGAAGAGTTGCTGCCTCCGGGCCTGGTACAACGTCTGCATAATTCGTACCCTAAATATTCAGGACTTTTCTTCGAAGAACCAGCAATATTTACAGATAAACCATATTATTCAGGTCTGAAAGGTTTTCGTGAGATTGTAAAGAAACTGAAGGAGAATGGGATTGAGATTGGGCACATCAAGGATCGTGAGTTTTTTATTGAAGTGTACCGCTTTCTGGCTACCAGATATGTACTGAACACCATTAACTGGAAGAATTTTGAAAACGATACAAATTACCAGCTCGTGTTCCCGCAGCCCGGTATGATCCATCCCAACGAGGTAAAAAAGTATGCCGATGCAAAAACCGATGAGGAACGTCGACAGGTGGTGGAGGCCTACATGCAGAAGACTAATCCGCACGACGGAAAACAGAAACTGAACAAGCCCTGGTACATCAACGAGGAAGGGCAGCTGGAAATTCTGGAAGGCTGTCAGCACAAGTACCCTTCAGTAAAACTTATCCTCGATAAGACGACGCAAACCTGTTTCTCATTTTGTACGTACTGTTTCCGTCATGCGCAGGTGCGTGGCGATGAAGATATGTTTGTACAGCACGAAGTTTCGCAGGTGCATGAGTACCTGAAGAAACACAAGGAGGTGAGCGATATTCTGATCACCGGTGGCGATGCCGGTTACATCCCTTACGAGCGACTGCTCGAGTATGTTCAGCCAATTATCGATGATCCGGAACTGATGCATATTCACACGGTTCGAATTGGTTCGCGCGCCATTAATTTTCAGCCTGAACTGATTTTGAGCGATCAGTTCAAACCAATCCTCGAACTCTTAAAAAAACTGATGGACAATGGAATTCAGGCAGTTTGGGTAGCACACATTTCCACTCCGCACGATATTCTGAATCCGGGATCGGTGGCAGCCATCCGAAGACTGAAAAAATACGGGATTACAGTAAAAAGCCAAAGTCCGATCATGAACCACATCAGTTTGTTTTACGGCGCTGATGGCAAAGTGGATGTTGATCGTTCAGCCAAAAACTGGATTGACCTCGGGAACCTGCTGGCTATGTTAGGTGTGGGATTCCACTCGATGTACTGTGCCCGTCCAACAGGCGAACACCATTATTTTACTGCACCGCTGGTAGATATTTCGAAGATATTCAGCAAAGTGTATAGTACGCTGGCATCGATGAACCGACCTTCACGATATATAACCATGACTTCATCAGCAGGAAAAACTTCATTGCTGGGTACTACTGAAATAAATGGTGAGAAAGTTTTTGTTCTGAAGTTTAACGAGGCCCGGAATATGGAATGGATGGATACGACTTTCTTCGCCAAATATGATGAGCAGGAAAACACGATCGAAAAGCTAAAGCCTTTTGGCAGCGATAAATATTTCTACGAAGACGAGCTTGCTGAAATTGAAAGCAAGCTTGAAGAGGCACTTTTGAAAGAAATGAAACTCGCAGAAACTCATGATAAATAAAGTTGTACCATCAGCAACGGCTGCAGTGGCTGATGTTTTTGACGGTGCCACAGTGATGATCAGCGGATTTGGTGAAGCCGGCAGTCCGGTGGAACTAATTCATGCACTGGTCGATCAGGGTGTCAAAAACCTGACTGTGGTGAGCAATAATGCGGGCAGCGGACATGTAGGTTTGGCTGCACTTATCGAAAACCGACAAGTAAGCAAGATCATCTGTTCTTTCCCGCGTACCATGA
>Ga0116152_10002179_pt1 | contig 15976 bp, 11 predicted proteins | sample AD_UKC119_MetaG_FD_89894 | JGI IMG/M metagenome (GOLD analysis project Ga0116152, IMG submission 89894) | Active sludge microbial communities of municipal wastewater-treating anaerobic digesters from Hong Kong - AD_UKC119_MetaG | ecosystem: Engineered > Bioreactor > Anaerobic > Digestate... | reverse complement strand
CGATGCCAACAAAACCTATTGGCTCACATACGATAAAGAAATAGATGAATGGACACAGCAATATTTAGGTGAGAAACCCGAAACAGCATCCAATATTTTAGATGAAGTAGCTTACAATAAATACGGCGCTAATTTTAGTTATGCAGCAGCAGCCCCCGAAAAGAACATTCCAGATTTTGAAGTGATTTTAAAGCAAGATACCTTGGTTGAAAACCTCCGGAATGTTATGTTTATAATTGTTCCGAAGCGCAGCGTTAACAAGATAGATTTGTACCGTGTTGAGAATACAAATTTTAAATATTTAGAATTCAACGGAAAAAGAGCTACAGGTTTAGATTATATAAAGGATTATCGCGGCACCAAAAACAACGCGCTCATCAACTATTATGTTTCGGAAAATGATTCTCTTAAAGTGAATTTTTCTGTGGAAAAAGATGCTTCTGTTTCTTTCAAAGTAATGGAATACTCTTTTGATTTGATGACCGATCCACAATTCAATATTGCAAAGCGGCCCGATTATACTATGCCGAAGCCTTTTGTCATTACAGATGCGCTTGCGGTAAAACGTACCTTTTCCGTAGATTCCTTAAGAGTGGAAATTGCAGATACAATTAATACCAATCCAGAAATTATTTTGAATGATAAATAAAACAATAGCGATTGCTGGCCTGGGATGGCTTGGGCAACCTTTGGCCTTTCGCTTGGCTACATTGGGCTATACAGTAAAGGGCTCGGTGACTTCTGTGGAAAAAGCTACCTTATTGCAGCAAAACGGTTTTGACGCCTATCCCGTGGAAATTTCAGAGAATGGAATTAAAGGCGAGGTAAAAGCACTGCTAAACAATGTGGATTGTTTGATGATAATGATTCCACCCGGTCTTCGGAAAAATACGGGTGCAGATTATGTTTTGAAAATGGTTCATTTTTTGGAAGCGATAAAGCAAGCTTCAGTTTCGAAAATTATTTTGGTTAGCAGTACTTCGGTGTATGATGATTCGCAGGGGAACGTAACCGAAAAAGACGTACCAAAGCCCGAAACCATTTCGGGAAAACAATTGCGGCAAGTGGAAGAATTATTTTTTAATTCGGAAGAATTACATACCACCATTGTGCGTTTTGGCGGATTGATCGGTGGAAGCCGGCAGCCTGCAAAATATTTGGCTGGACGCAAGGATTTGGCAGATGGCAATGCACCTGTAAATTTGATACATCGTGATGATTGCATTTCTATTTTAATTGAAATTTTAAAGAAAGATGCCTTTGGAAAAGTATTTAACGCTGTAAACCCAAAGCACCCCAAAAAAGCTGTTTATTATATTCAAAAGACAAAAGAGCTTGGGCTGGAGCCACCTACTTTTGCGGAAGCAGTTTCAAACGAAACATTTAAAAAAGTAGATTCAGAAAATTTGAAAGCTATTTTGAATTATTCTTTTAAAGTTTCTATATGAACTCATCTTGACTTCTATGAAAAAAGGAGCTTTTTACGGCTCCTTTTTCAATCAATTAAAATACTTTAAAAAATTACCAAATACGTACTCTGTCTTCTGGAGCAAGATACATTGGGTCTCCTTCTTTAATATCAAAAGCTTCGTAGAAAGCATCAACATTCAATAAGGGTTGTGTGGCGCGAACCATTCCGGGAGAGTGCGGATCGGTTTTTACTTGGTTGCGCAGTGCCTCATCGCGAGATTTTGTGCGCCATACGGTGGCCCAGCTCATAAAGAAACGTTGCTCTGGTGTGAAACCATCAATATTATCTGGACGTCCGTTTTCTTTGTAAAAACGTTGCAAACCATCATAAGCACCTAACACACCACCAAGATCACCGATGTTTTCACCCAAAGTGAATTTTCCATTGATGTAAACACTGTCTAAAACTTCAACATTGCTGTATTGATCTGCAAGCTTATTGCCACGTTCGGTGAAGTTTTCAAGATCTTTATCCGTCCACCAGTTCACCAAGTTTCCGTTGGCATCAAAACGCGAACCGCTGTCATCAAATGCGTGAGAAATCTCGTGGCCAATTACTGCACCAATTCCACCGTAGTTCACTGCTTCATCGGCTTTATAATCGTAGAAAGGTGGTTGAAGGATTGCTGCCGGGAAAACGATTTCGTTATTGAATGGATTGAAGTAGGCATTAACCGTTTGTGGGCTCATTCCCCATTCTGTGCGATCTACAGGCTCGTCAATTTTATCAAGATTATCCTTAAAATTCCAAGTTTGAACCGCAACCATATTATCATAATAGGTATTGCCCGGCTTCACTTCCATAGAAGAATAATCTTTCCACTTATCTGTATATCCAATTTTTACAGTGAATTTGTCCAGTTTTTCGATTGCTTTCACTTTTGTGCTGTCGCTCATCCAAGTTAACGCATTGATTCGGTCTTTGTAGGCTGCAATCACATTAGCAATCATTTTTTCTGCTTTTTCTTTTGCTTCTGGCGGGAACATTTCATCTACATAAAGTTTTCCCAAAGCTTCGCCAACACTTCCGTTAACTGTGGCAAGGGCACGTTCAGTAGCAGGTTTTTGTTTTTTGGTTCCTTTAAGTGTGGTTTCATAAAAATCAAAACTAGCTCTGTCAATATCGGTAGTTAACATTCCTGTAGCACTGTTCAAGGTTGACCAACGCATTACGGTTTTCCAAGTGTCAAAATCTGGTTTCGCGAACATTTGCTTCAAAGTCTCCATATATTTGGGTTGCATCACGATAACAGTGTCCATTTTTTTGGTAACGCCCATACCTTTGAAAACCTCTTGCCACTGAAGTTGAGGAAGCATATTTTGTAATTCGGCAATGCTTCTTGGGTTGTTGAAGTTTCTGAAATCACGGCTCGCAACTTTATCCAGTCTTGGAGTAGCAAGTTTTGTTTCAAAAGCGAGAATGGTCTCAGCTTGTTTGTGGGCAGATTCTTCAGTATCACCCAAAAACTGGAGCATACGTGTAATGTGGTCCACATACTGCTGACGGATTTTTACCGAAGCAGGATCCGTATTGGTATAAAAATCACGATCTGGAAGGCCCAAACCTCCTGGAGTAATATATGCCGAATTCATAGCACTATTGCTGGGGTTTGAAAAAGCCGCAAGACCCAAAAACGGTTGTGAAACGGCAACGGCATCTTCACTTATTAATTTTTGAAAATCTTCCATGCTGTTAATAGCTGCAATTTTTTCAAGTGTTGGTTTTATTGGATCAATACCGGCTCTATTTCTTGCAACAGTGTCCAATTTAGATTCATAAATCATCAAAGCTTTGGCTTGGTCTGTTTCGGGAGCATATTTTCCGCTTTCTTTTGCTTTTGCCAAAATGTTAAGCATATCGGCATCGGTCTTTTTTCTAAGAATGGTGAACCCGGCCCAACTTGTTTGATCGTCTGGAATCTCATTGTTTTTCATCCAGTTTCCGTTCACGTAGTTGTAAAAATCTGCTTTTGGACTTACCGTGGTATCCATGTTTGCAAGAATAATTCCGTGTGGTTCCGTGTCTGCTACAGCCACATCAGTTTTTTCTTTACAAGCGGTTGCGGCTACTGCAACTACTGTAAAGACCAAAAAAGGTTTAAAAAAATTAGTTTTCATTATGTCGTTTTGGTTTAAAATATTTGATGTTTGAACTTATACTGAAAGTATAAGTTGTTCTTTTTCTTTGATTGTTACACTTTTTTGTTCTTTTTGTCCCGAAGTTCCAAGTCCATAATGGAATCTTTATAGCGCTGCTGCTTTTTAAGTTCTTTTTCTTCGTCTTCCTTTCTTTGGAAATCAATATTATCTTTTTGAAATTTCTCGTTCAATTGAACGATCAGGTTCTTTACTGCATCATTCAATTCATCCATTGAATTTTGAACTTTCAGAGAGTCAATAGTTGCTTGGTGCGAAGCTTGAAAGAGCAGAGCAGAACGGGTTTTAAGAACCAACAATCTGCTGTTGATCGGTTTGGTGTTTAAAGTGTCTGGAATATTCTTTAAAAGCGAATCGGAATATTGCTTTAAAAGCTCAGAACGGTTACGCAGGTCTTGGTAATTGCTGCCGTTCACATTTTTTGCTTCGGAAAGAAAATCTTCCAAAACGCCCCAATGTACAGCCTGTTCCTTTGCTGGTGCAGAAAGTTGCGGAAATTCAAAACCTTTATTGCCAAAAACTATGGAGGTGTCGAAAGAGGATGATTGGTTTTGGTTTTCTTCGGAAGAATTTCCACAGGAAAAAGTGAAACCAATAATTAATAAAACAGGAATTATAAACTTCATAAAGTATAAAAGAGGCACAAAGATACTGGTTATTAACCAAATGGCGCATAAAATTTTTAAATGCTGAAAGAGCTGATATTATGTATATTTACACTTCATTTTTTAAAAGATTAAACGGATGAAAAAGCGGATCTTGATTATTGGTGCTTGCGGACAGATTGGTACTGAGTTGACGATTTATCTACGAAATAAATTTGGAAAGAACAAAGTGATAGCGAGCGACATCCGCGAAGGTGATGAAGGGCTAATGAAAAGTGGTCCCTTCGAAATTTTGGACGCCATGGATTACAATGCTATTGAAGAAGTTGTAATTCGACACGAAATCACTGATGTTTATTTAATGGCGGCAATGCTTTCTGCCACGGCAGAAAAATTCCCAATGAAAGGTTGGAACCTGAATATGAATTCACTCTTTCACGTTTTGAATTTGGCTAAGGATAAAAAAATTGAGAAAATATTCTGGCCTTCCAGTATTGCAGTTTTTGGCCCCACAACTCCTAAGATAGATACCCCGCAACGAACAATCATGGAGCCCAGTACTGTCTATGGCATCAGCAAGCAAACAGGAGAGCGTTGGTGTGAATATTACTTCAACCGTTATGGGGTAGATGTTCGCAGCATCCGTTATCCGGGGCTTATAAGTTATAAAACGCTTCCGGGAGGCGGAACTACGGATTATGCCGTAGATATTTACCACAAAGCCTTGAAGCACAAAAAATACATTTGCTTTTTAAATGCCGAAACAACACTGCCAATGATGTTTATGGATGATGCCATAAATGCTACAGTAAGCATAATGGAAGCTGAGAGTGAAAAGGTTAAAATACGCAGCTCTTATAATCTTTCGGCCATGAGTTTTAATCCCGAAGAAATTACTAAAAGTATTCAAAAACAGATTCCTGAATTTAAAATTAGTTACGAACCGGATTTCAGACAAGCCATTGCTGACAGCTGGCCACAAAGCATTGACGATAGTGAGGCAAGGGAAGATTGGGGGTGGCAACCCAGGGTTTCGTTGGAAGAGACTACAAGGATAATGCTCAAGGAACTTTCCAAAATTGGCGTATAGCATAAAATTTTATATATTTAATCCGTTGTGCATTTTGAACCAAAAACATTAGTAATGCCGTTCGAGTGGTTTTTAGGCACGAAAATTCCAATCGTAAAGTTCACCCGAACCGACTTGATTTTATCAGAATGCACAATAGGTATATTAGAAAGATTTTATATAGACCTCTATGAAAAAATATTTTTCCTATTTTGTATTTATTGTTCTTTGTCTGATTCAGAATAATCTTTTGGCACAAGATTGGGTAATCAACAAAGTCTTTATTCCCGGACAGACCTTTCAGGATGTGTTTACGCTGGGTGAAACCACCTTTGCCGCCAGTGCCCTATATAATGGAACGGAACTCAATATAAAAAAAACAACCGATAATGGTGCTACATGGGAGGAGCAGGCAAGTGGATTTACAGCTATGCCCTTTCGCGAGATAGATAGTCCTAACGGTACGGATATTTTTATGGTTGGCAACTCTGCCACGCTCATCCATAATTCCGGTACCAATACTTGGTCCCAGATTGTTGTTCCCACATCAAGCCATTTAAGAACCCTTTGCTTTGTTGATGAAAATATAGGGTACATTGGGGCCGATGATGCTACCTTACTTAAAACTGAGAACGGAGGCGCTACGTGGGAAAACGTAAATCCGAACGTTGCCGGAGTAAATACCATTGGCGATATTTATTTTATCAATGAGAACAAAGGTTTTATGGCAGGCTTCAATTACATGCAGGTAACCGAGGACGCCGGGGCCAATTGGACAAATGTAGAGCCTTTTTCTCCAGGGACATTAGGAAACTTTCAGTTACAGGAAATCCAGTTTATAGATGATAACGTTGGCTTTGTATGTGGTGATGTAGGAATGTTCTACAAAACTCTTGACGGGGGCTACACGTGGACTGAATACAACACCGGCACCACGGAATCCTTACAGGATATTGTTTTTATGAATGAAAGCGAAGGTTATGCCTGTGGATTTGGCGGAACCATAATTCAAACTCTTGACGGCGGCATTACCTGGACCCCAATGACAACTGCGAGTGCTGAAAACAACCGGGCTATTTCCTTTAGCGGCAATAGGGGCTTTATGGTCAATCAGATAGGAGAAATATTGACTTTTGAAAGAATTCTTTCCGTTAATGAAAATGAAGGGCTTGTTTTTGCCGTAAGCCCAAATCCGGCATCAGCATTTATCGATATATACAGTAGTGGGCAGTTGCATCCCGATTCAGCTTCCCTGATCAATGTGTTGGGACAACAGATTCGTTTTTTTGACCTCAAAGGTATGCAGTCAGGCCAAATCCGGCTTTCCATTGATGCCGTTCCAAGTGGTCACTATATCTTGGAACTAAACGCTTTGGAAGGAAAAGCAAGCAAAAAAATAATCGTGGAATAACCTTTCCAAGGCAAGGCATTAATTGTTAAAGCCCAATCGCTTAAAGGTGTGACTGGGCTTTTTTCTGTAACCCACAAAACCATACGTATTTTGGGAAACTTGCAATTATCGTTTAGGAAACCTATTTGCCGAAGTAGCCTCACCAAGAATCGAACTTGGATCTAAAGTTTAGGAAACTTCTATTCTATCCATTGAACTATGAGGCCTATATTACTGGGGCAAATTTAAATATTTTTGATCTTTCTTGTGGACTTCTCTTAATGTATCTATGAATAAAAAAAGGATAGGCTCAACTATTTTTGAACCTATCCAATTATTTTTATTCCTGTTAAGTTTATAAAAAATTTTTAATCCAGAAGTTTATGCCTCACAACTTGCACAGTCTTTTTTCTGAGCAAATTTTTGGGCTGCATTCATACTGTGTTGATAATAGAGCGATTTTAGGCCCAATTTCCAGGCGGTTACATGAATTTTGTTTATGTCCTTAACCGGCATTTCCGGATGTACTATAATGTTTACCGATTGGCCTTGGTCAATATGATTTTGACGGTTTGCCGCTTGATAAATTAGATCCATTTGATCTATTTCAGAATAGGTTTTAAATACAGCCTTCTCTTCTTCAGTCAGGAACTCAAGATGTTGCACGGAGCCATCATAATCGCGTATATTTCGCCACACTTCCAATGTGTTCATTCCTTTTTCTTCAAGCAATTGCTCCAAAAATGGATTTTTAATGGTCGTTTTAATCTTGGCGATATCCTTCACATACACATTGGACCATATTGGTTCTATTCCCTGTGAAACTTGTCCTAGAATGAAGGCCGATGATGTTGTTGGAGCTATTGCGTTAAGTGTTGCATTGCGTCTTCCGTAACCTTTAAGCACAGCAGGCTCTCCAAATTTTTCAGCTAATTCTTCTGAGGCCTTATAGGATTTTTCCTTTATTGCCCTAAAGATCTCGCTGTTCAAATCATAAGCTTTCTGACTGTTAAGCGGAAGCATTTTCGATTGTAATAACGAATGCCAGCCTAAAACTCCAAGGCCAAGGGCGCGATTGTCTTTTGCAAAGTTATAGGCTCTTTCCATGAATAGAAAAGTTTGGCGATCATCTCTACTTTCTGAGTCGCGATAGTCTTCTAGTTTATCGAGGAATTCAGTTATTACAGCGTCTAGGAAATAAACCATGGTTTCCACTGCATCTGTATCTTTCCACTTGTCATAGTGAAGTAGGTTTACTGAAGAAAGCACGCAAACAAAAGACCAATTGTCATTTGATGGCAGCATTATTTCAGTACAAAGATTGCTGGCATATATAGGAAGGTTCTTATCCTTATAAACATCTGCTGCAAAATTATTGGCATTGTCTTTAAAGAAAATATAGGGATAGCCCATTTCGCCTCTACGCTGAAGTACTTTTGCCCAAATTGCACGTTTTTCTTCATCGCCATCTACCATTTGTTCCATCCATTGATTGGTTACAGTTACGCCGTGAGTTAACTCCTGGATTGGGTTTCCTTCGGTACCGATCTCCAAAAACTCCATAATATCTGGATGTTCCACTGGTAAATAGGGAGAAAAACGGCCACGTCTAACAGAGCCTTGGCTAACAACATCGACCATGGATTCAAAAAGTTGCATAATATGGACTGCTCCCGAGGCCTGCCCGTTGTTCTTCACCTCAGCACCGCGATGCCTGATTTTCCCAAAATAACCTGAAGTGCCTCCGCCAAGTTTAGACATCATACCAACTTCAGATTGAGTGTATAGAATGTTACCCATATCATCGTCTATATGTGATCCGAAACAGCTTATGGGCAGTCCTCTTTTTTTTCCGAAATTGGACCATACTGGTGATGCCAAAGAGAAAAATCCTTGAGACATATAATTATAGAACTTGTCTGAATAACCTGGAATTCCTAATATTTGTTCGGCTCTGTCGGCTATTTCGCGAATACGTTCTTCCGCGCTAACACCAGGAGCAATATAACCTGAGGCTAAAAAATTACGACTGTGTTCGGTAAGCCATTCAAATCCATGTTTTTCTTTTTCCCCAGTTTGATGGAGCGCTTCTTTTCGAGCGTTTACAAGGTTATTGGTTTCTGAATTTGTTTTTGAAGTCTGAGTGTCGAGGTGTTGATTTAGTTCGTTCATTTAAAAAAGGTCATCACTGGTTATACTTTGGGTTCTTTTGCTGTAATTGATAGAGCGTTTTACGAAGAAATCGCCGTGCTTTGTGCCAATAATTTCATCATCAAACCATTCGGTCTGAGCCAAAAGGCTTTCGTCTATCTCAAATATTTTTCCAATTCCGATACTCTCAAGGGAGTTGTTGAAACGGTTTTTTATAAATTCATTTACAACGGCCTTTGGCAGAAAGTCAAGTTCGCCATTTTCAAAAATCCAGTCTACAACTCGGCTTTCGGCAGTATAGGCTTCCTTGCATATTTCTTGGATCATGCTGTTGTAGCCCTCGTCAAACCATTCTGGGTTTTCCTCTTTTATTATTTTGATAACGTCTATACCAAAATCGCCATGGATCTGTTCTTCTTTTGAAGTTGCCTCCACCACGTTTGAGATTCCCTTCAACATATTTTTATATTTATTGAAGGCCATGATTATCAAAAATTGGGAGAATAGTGAAACGTGTTCAATGAACAGGGAAAACAGCAAAATGGATTCGGCATATTCCTTATTATCGTCACTTTTCGCATTTTTAAGAGCGGTTTCCAAGTAGTGGACCCGCATCATGATAACAGGTTTTTTCTTCAAATTTTGGAATTCTTCGTTGAGACCCAAAATTTCCAATAGGTGTGAATAGGCATCGTGGTGCCGTACTTCACTTTCCGCAAAGGTGGCACCTACGGAGCCGATTTCTGGTTTTGGCATTCTGTGATAAATATCGCCCCAAAAACTCTTTACCGCCACTTCAATCTGCGAGATTGCAAGCATGGTATTTTTAATAGCACTTTGCTCTACTTCTGAAAGCCGGGTTTTGAAATCCTGAATATCACTTGTAAAGTTGAATTCGGTATGTATCCAATAGGAATGGCGGATGGCCGGCACATATTCATAGAGGGCTGGATACTCATAAGGTTTTAGGTTGATCCGCTTTTCGAATATGTTTAGTTTACGCTTTAGGGTCTGCTGATTTCTATAAAGAATGTACCTCTTTGCCACATCAAAAAAACCGCTTTCCATCAATTTGGTTTCCACAAAATCCTGAACCTCCTCAACCGTGGGTATATATTTTCCATCTACTCTTTTTCTTTCCAAAAGTGCTTTATAAACATTCTCGGAAATGAGTTGCGCCTCTTCTGGCCCACCGTGTTTAGCAGCGGTCATCGCTTTTAAAATTGCATCCGTAATCTTTTGTAAATGAAATAGTTTCGTGGTGGAATCTCTTTTTATGACGTGGGTAATTTCCATAGAAATGAGTACTAAAAATTAGAAATAAATTTGAAGTATAAATATTAAAATATAATTGGCATTATTAAATGGGGGTCTAAAATTGTTGTCCAATGTTTATCAACAATTTTGAAAAATCTGAAATGATTTGAATTCAGGAGGCTTATAAAAGAATTATAATCATATTTTTAGAATAAAATATTTTTCGCAGAATATATAAAGCTTGTTTTTTAGAATATTTGGTATTGTTTATAAAACATAATGTTATGTATTCCATATTTTAAATTGTGTTTTCACAATATAATATTGGGCAAATGATACTTTATGTTTGGAAAACCATACTATTTTATTTTGCCCTGACTACAAATAATTCAAATTGAAATTGCTGTATTCACACTAGTTACTTTTCTTTCAATGCTAAAAAAACCTAAAAACAATATAGCCTCTAATCATTATTTATTAATTTCATAGGTGATAAAAATCAGCTCCTATGAAAACCACAAACAGATTGGACGCCGCACTGGAAAAACTGTACACCGCTTTCCACAACAACACATTGAACCCTGAGTGTTGCAACAATTGCGCGGTTGGGAATATTTGCAACAATACCGATAGCTGGAAGCACCTTAGCGACGATCACGGTTCGCTGCAATTGAACTATGTTGGACTAGTCCACGAAAATTTGGGGCGTAGATTTTATGGTTATTCCCCTTCGGAACTTATAAAGATTGAAGCTGAATTTTTAAAAGGCTGTGGTTACAAACTTCCATTGAATTACCGAAATGCCAAACCAAAAGATCCAACCTCCAAAGAAACGCTGTTCAACGGACTATGCGCAGCTGTTGCATTTTTATGTTCCCTCGATGGTATTCAGAACGTTATGGATTATTATCCAATATTTAAAAACGAAACAAAACCATTGGAGTTGGAAACAATTTTATAAAGTCTTTTTTTCATTTGAATGAACCTTTTGCCGAACCCAAACATCCACCCTGCCCGTACTGAAGATTATAAAGAGGTAGCTCCGCTTATAATTCAGGCTATGGAAGATTTGGCCTGCACCTTCGCCAATACGGAAGATCCGCAAAAAGCCATTCCGCTTTTTGAACATTTTTTTCAGCAAAAAGCCAATCAGTACAGTTTTGAACATACGTTGGTTTATAAAGAAATGGGCAAAATCTTGGGCTCTATCACGTTTTATGACGGTGCCTTATTGCCTCAATACCGAAAACCATTTCTGGAATATATAGCTAAAAAACACAAGGTTACAGGTTTAACGATTGAAGATGAAACCGAGCCGAATGAAATATATATAGACACGCTAAGTGTTTTACCAAAACATCAAGGAAAAGGAATTGGCAAACAATTATTGGCTGCGGCAATAAGTCAAGCCAAAAAAAGCAGCCAAAAAAAGATTGGTCTTTTGGTAGATATAGAAAACCCCAGTGCCAAAAAACTATATTTAAATTTAGGGTTTGAAGCTGTTGGTAAGAAACAACTTGGCAACAGCGTTTATGAGCATTTACAGCTTAAACTTTAGCTGGATATTCAGCTTTAGAATTGATTGTTTATCGTTAGGAAAACAGTTGGTTTAGCACTGCTAGCGATTTCGGTTTTTGATAGCCTTGCACGTGAACACTGTAATACGCCAAAATGAGTTCCAACAGATTTTGACGCGCCGTTTTTGAAAGTTTTACAGTGTTTAGGGTTTCCAAGTTTATTCCGAAGAACTTTTTGAAATTTTCTATTTGTGGGCCTTTCAAACAATAGTTGCCCGTATTAATAGCTTGAAAATTCCCCTCCACGATGTTGAAGTATTCATCACCAATATCTGAAGCATCTGGATAAAACCCCAAATGCGTACTTAATTGCAACAAAAAGTAAATGTGAAAATTGGCCACCTCATCACTTTGGTCAAGCCACTGGAAGGAATTCTCCAAATAACTATAAAGCTCTGCATTGGTCTCTTCTTCGTGGATGCAGGTTTTGAGTATTTCAGAAAGAAACATGACCAGGCCTGATTTTACAATATCTGTATGCAGTGTTTGATAGGGATAAAAAATCTTTGCTTCTTTAATATATTCCAAGGTGCCTTTGTTTTTGTGATCTGCAACAAGCTCTAATTGGGTTAGTGGTTGAAAATAAGATGCTTTCAGCTTACCTCTTTTAGATTTTAGAATATTGCGCAACAAATAGCTTTTAATGCCCGTAACTTCGGTGTAACAACTAACAATAAGATCTGCTTCGGAATATTTTATGGCTGAAAAAACAATGGCTTTGGTAGCTAAGACCATCAGCGAATAATCATTATTTTGGAAACTTTGGTTTCCAAATTATCATCTGTTGTGACCAACACCAAATAAACTCCAGATCTAACTTTATACTTTCCAAAAGCAGTAGTGTCCCACAAAACGCTTCCTCCTTCTGAGGTCTCTTCAAAAACAAGGCTTCCGTTAATATCTGTTATTTTTACGTTAGCCCGAGCTGTAAGTCCATCAATCGTTACGTTTCCATAAAATCCAGGCCTCACAGGATTGGGAAAAGCATGCACGTTTTCCAAATTATCACTAGGGGCGGTGGCACTTCCTTTATAAGCCACAAGACCTTGCGTAGTAGCAAAATAAACAACGCCCGTAAAAGGGTCAATCGCTATATCCTGCACATTATTGGTGGGCAATGGTGAATTATCTTTTGTGAAGCGCAGTAAGGTTTCCTGTCCATTCGGGGATAAATAAAACACCCCGGCAGTAGCCGTAGCAACCCATTTGTTGTTGGAGCCATCCACTTCAATATCTGTGATGGATTGTTCATATAAAAGCTCTTGCGCCACACCATTTTCAAGAATAATAATCGATTGTGATTCTGGGATCTGCCCTTGGTCAAAAAAACTACCTGGACTATAAAGCACGCGAAGGCCGCGGAGGGTTCCAATCCAAAGTCTATTTTGGGCATCAAAAGCCAATGCCCTAACTACAGTAGAAGGTAAATTGCCCGCTCCTGCACCTTTCCCTAATTTGTTGAAAGAATCTGTTCTGGGGTTATAACCTATTAAACCATTGCTATAACTTCCAAAAAAGATACTCCCTTCCCGACTAATGACCAATTTAGTCAATGCCAACTCGCTTACAGGATTTATTATATTAGAAATATCAACTTTTTGAAACTGGCCGCCGGGAGTTAATTTAATAAGGCCTTCGTCCAGTTTGCTCTGCACAAGCCACAGATTGCCTTGACCGTCAAACTGAGATCCATATATTCTTATACCAGCATCAATGCTTCCTATTATAGCCTTTTCTAGACCGCTATTGGTTTCATTATAGAGAATTGTTGGCGTGTCTTCTATAATTTTTAGAAGCCCTTTTTCAAATGAACTTATAAAAACCTCGTCTTGATTTTCAGGGTTGATTGTAACTTTTACCAAATCTGTTGGCTCACCGCCCACTGCATCGCTTAAATCTTCATAGTTAATATTGTTCCAAAGCGTATCTTTTAAATGACTAACGCCATAACGAGATAGTGGGTAGGGATTGTAATCGCTATCTACTTCCCCAAAGCTTACCCAGAGTTGCCCGGGCGAAGCATCCAGCGCAAAAGGACTGTTCCGTATGGGACCGTTTGGAAGTATTTGCATGGGTTGTGTACTTCCAAAGGGAACAACCAATAAACCATCTTCCGCAGTTCCCAGATAGAAATTATTCCCGAAGCTATAACCAGAAAGAAGATCTATTTGAAACCCTTGAACATTCGTTACTGAGGATTGCTCTATAAATCCTTCAGAATAAGCGTGAATGGAATTTTTTGTGGTAATGGTCAATAAATCATCTGCAAGCCTGAATTTTTGCACTTGTGAACTAAAAGTTTGAACAACAGTTGTATTTCCTTGTGGCGTAAAACGTAAAATAGCATTTGATCTATTGGATGCATATAGCTCATTGCCCAATTTTTCCATCGCCCTGAAACCGCCGCCCATAATGGTTGTCCAGTTTTGGTAATCAATCAAATTATCATCTGCCACCATAGCTCTACGCATACCATTGCTTTCACTGGCAGCAAAAATATAAGGTTCCTGAACGGTAGTCTGCACAATGTTTATTTGGCTTCCGCCATCACCAATAAAATAAGTGTCTCCAAATTCCAAGGCCGAAAGATCATAGACCGAAATGCCGTATTTTGTTGAAATATAAAGATTGTTGTTGTATTCGTTGAAATTGTTGATGCGTTTTCTGTCTGGTGGAATGGTTTGTTTTTCCAAAATATCCACCACTTTCAAGATGTTTTCTTCACCATCCTTCACAATTTCTATCAGCCCATTTTCATAGCCAATAATCAGCAATTTAAATGCCTCACTATAGTGTACCGAGGTAATGAATTCACCTGAAAGTCCATTTACTGTAGATAAAGTTTCTATCTGTTGTGTGGAAAGATCATAGGTAAATACCGCATTTTCGGCTCCAACAAAAATTTTGTTATCGCCCTGCGAAATATCTTTCACAGAAACATAGGAAAAATGGCCCGTCCAACGGTCTTCAAAATTTTGGGCAGTTGCCAAAAACGGAAATAGAAGAAGAAAAGCAATGATCCACCGCTTCATATAAAACTGGTTTTGTTTATTAACACGCTAAAATACTATTTATTGCAGTATTTGAACGAAAAAAGCCTTCCCATATCCTTCATATTAAAAAAAGATACTCGGAAAGGCTTTTCCTTATTTTAAATTTTTTAACTAGTTACACTACTCCTTGGGCAAGCATTGCATCAGCCACTTTTACAAAGCCGGCAATATTTGCTCCTTTCACGTAGTCAACATAACCGTCACCATCTTTTCCGTACTGAACGCAAGCGGAATGAATATCATTCATAATACCATGAAGCTTTTCGTCAACCTCGGCAGCAGTCCAGCTTAAGCGCAATGAATTTTGAGACATTTCCAAGCCAGAGGTTGCAACACCACCTGCATTTGAAGCTTTTCCTGGGGAAAACAAAATCTTAGCTTTTTGAAATGCTTCAATGGCTTCTGGCGTACAAGGCATATTGGCCCCTTCGCCCACACAAATACATCCGTTCTTTAAAAGCATTTCAGCTTCTTCTCCATTCAACTCGTTTTGAGTAGCACAAGGAAGGGCAATATCACATTTCACTTCCCAAGGACGTTTTCCTTCAACATATTTTGCGCCCGTATATTTTTTGGTGTATTCAGAAATCCGGCCACGTTTTTCGTTTTTCAAATCCATTACGAAAGCTAGTTTCTCTGTATTGATGCCTTCAGAGTCATAGATATATCCAGCAGAATCTGAGAATGTAACAACTTTTCCGCCAAACTCTATCGCTTTTTCAGCAGCATATTGGGCAACGTTTCCAGAGCCTGAGATAACTACTGTTTTTCCTTTGAAGCTTTCGCCTTTGGTTGCAAGCATGTTTTTTGCGAAATATACATTTCCATAACCTGTTGCTTCGGGACGTATAAGTGATCCGCCATAAGAGCGGCCTTTTCCTGTTAAGACTCCTGTAAATTCATTACGGATGCGTTTGTACTGGCCAAACATAAAACCAACTTCGCGACCGCCAACACCAATATCTCCCGCGGGAACGTCTGTGTCTGGGCCAATATGTTTTGAAAGTTCTGTCATAAAACTTTGACAGAAACGCATCACTTCGTTATCGCTCTTTCCTTTTGGGTCAAAGTTGGAGCCGCCTTTGCCACCTCCCATCGGAAGTGTAGTCAAACTGTTTTTAAAAGTTTGCTCAAACCCTAAAAACTTCAATATACTGAGGTTTACAGAAGGGTGAAAACGCAAGCCACCTTTGTATGGCCCAATGGCTGAATTGAATTGAACTCTGTAACCTTTATTTACGTGGATT
>Ga0116152_10002174_pt1 | contig 15990 bp, 14 predicted proteins | sample AD_UKC119_MetaG_FD_89894 | JGI IMG/M metagenome (GOLD analysis project Ga0116152, IMG submission 89894) | Active sludge microbial communities of municipal wastewater-treating anaerobic digesters from Hong Kong - AD_UKC119_MetaG | ecosystem: Engineered > Bioreactor > Anaerobic > Digestate... | reverse complement strand
GCTGACGTGATCGGCGAGCCCAAGCTGCGCGATCTGGGCATGCAGTTCCTGCAGATAACGCTGTTTGCGCGGCTCCGCGCCGCCGACGATCAGGCCGTGCACCGTCGGGTCCTGCGTGCGCAGTTGCTCGATCAACCGCAGGAAGTCCCCGTGACCCTTGAGGCGGGTGATGCGCCCGGGCAGGGTGATGAGTTTTCGGTCCGCGAGCTGCGGATACCCGGTCGACCAGTTCGCCAGCCACTCGGCGGACGGCCGGAAACCCGGCGGGTACTCGGCCGGGTCAATGCCGCGGTGGATCACCTCGATGCGACTGCTATCGATCCGCGGGTAGTTCGCAGCGATATAGTCGCGCACTGTGTCGGAGACCGCGATCACGCGCTCGCCGCGGGTCATCACCGCGCTGTAGGCGTTGACCGAGTACATGCCGTGGACTGTGCTGACCAGGTGCGGTCGCGTGGCCGGATCCATGCCTCTCCATGCGAGAAAGGCCACCCAGCCGGGCATGCGCGAGCGGATATGCAGGATGTCGACCTGCTGTTCGCGCAGAAAACGGCGCAGTGCCGGCACCAGGCGCAGGGTGAGCAGTGATTTCCTGCCGATCGGCAGGGCCAGGTGTTCGGAACCCTCTCGCGTAAGCTGATCCACCATGCCGCCACCGGCCGAGATGACCAGCGAACGATGGCCGCGCGCCACCAGGTGCTGCGCCACCTCCAGGGTGCCGCGCTCCACCCCGCCTGACTGGAGGGCGGGCAGGACCTGCAGAACGGTCAGTTGTCTTTGAACCATCGTCCGAGTATCGCATCGGCGCAGCGGCCGGCCTCGTCAAAACTGGCCGCCGGCGGTGGCAGCGGGGTGCCGCCCAGCCAATCGCGCAGCCGCACCACCTGACCCGCACCGGCCAGTTGTTCGACGCCAAGTGCGACCCGGCCGGTCCTGATGCGCGGCACCGCGAGCAACCCGACCCGTGCGCCACTGGTCAGCGCTTCGTAGATCATCGAGACGCTGTCCTCGCTGACCCAGACCTGGCCGGCTGCGGCCAGCTGTTGCGCCACCCATCCCGGCTGGGTGTCCTGCCACGGGACCAGGTCCAGGTCGCCGAGCGCGGCCAGTCGTGGAAACAGGGTTGCCGGTGTGCGTCGCGACGTCGTCAGCCGAAAGCGCACCCCGGGCTGGCGGTCCAGTACGTCGCGGATCTGATTGAGCATGGCGTCATCGTCCCAGGCGTAGGCTGCAGAAGGGCCGCCGACCAGGAACAGGCCAAGGTCTGCGTCATGCGGGCCGCCGGGTTGCACGGTGTTGAGTGCGCCCCGGGTGAGCAGCACGTTTTCACACAGTGGCGGTTCGTCGTGCTGCGGGATCAGGCACAGGTCGAACCATCGCAGCGGCAGGCTGGGACGCATCAGCACGACCAGACGACCGCCGCGCGCCCGCCGCGCGGCCAGCGCCGGCAGGTGGGTGGCGTGGCCGGCGGCCAGGATCAGGTCCGGTGCCGGCAGATCCTGCGCCGGCGGGAATTGCCGCTGCAGCCAGCTGGAAAGACTCGATACCGCAGCCGGTGCGTTCAGATCGAACTGTCGGACCGGGGTGCGCCTTGAAAGTGCCGCCGCCAGGCCGGCGCTCTGGTTCATGTGTCCCGGCTTGCCGTCCATCAGGCGCCAGATCACCAGGCCGGCGGCAGGCGCAGTGGCGTCTTTATCGGCGCTGCCGGAGGACATCAGTCGTCGTCCAGGAACAGCTGTGCCTTGTTCAGCTGGTAGTAAACGCCGTGCGCCGCCATCAGTGCGTCGTGCGTGCCCTGCTCGACGATCCGGCCCTCACGGAACACCAGGATGCGGTCGGCGCTCTCGACGGTGGACAGCCGGTGCGCAATCACCAGTGTGGTGCGGCCCTGGCGCAGGCGCTCCAGACCGCGCTGCACCAGTTGTTCCGACTCGGTGTCCAGTGCGGATGTGGCCTCGTCGAGGATCAACAGCGGGGTGTCGGCGACCAGGGCGCGCGCAATCGCCAGGCGCTGGCGTTGGCCGCCGGAAAGACGCACGCCGTTTTCCCCGACCGGGGTGTCGAAGCCGCGCGGCAGGGCCTCGATGAACGCCAGTGCACCAGCATCTTCGGCGGCCTGGCGGATTCGCTCCGGCGTCGCGGTGCAGCCGTAGGCGATATTGGCGGCGACGCTGTCGTTGAACAGCACCACGTCCTGGCTGACAAAGGCGATCTGCTGCCGTAGGTTTTCGCGCACCAGATCGCGGATATCGTGGCCGTCGAGCAGGATGCGTCCCTCGCTGACCTCGTGCAGCCGCGGCAGCAGGTTGACGAAGGTGGTCTTGCCGCTGCCCGAGGCGCCGACCAGCGCGGTCACACTGCGCGGTGGGATGTCCAGGTCGATCGGTCCCAGTGCATTCGTCTCGGCGCCGGGGTAACGGAACGCCACCTGTTCGAAGCGCACATGACCCTCGCAGTGCTCGAGCCTGAGCGTTCCGATGTCGATCTCTTTGGGCTGGTCGATTACCGCGAACACGCTCTCGGCGGCGGCCAGGCCTCGCTGCAACGGGTGAGTGAGCTTGGTCAGGCGCTTGATCGGCGAGAACAGCAGCCCGAGCGCGGCGAAAAAGGCGACGAAACCACCGACCGAGAGCTGATCCTCGATCGCGCGCGAACTGCCGATGTAGATCACGCTGGCCATTACTACCGCACCGGCGATCTCGACGATCGGTACGCCGATGGTCGCCGACAGGTGCAGCTTGAACTGACGGTGCCGCACCTGCTTGGCAACACGCTCGAATCGGGTCGCCTCGTAGTCCTGTCCGCCGTAGATCTTGACCACCTTGTGCCCGCGCACCGCCTCGTCGAGGACATGCGTCATGTCGCCGAAGGACTCCTGCAGTTCGCGGCTCAGGCGGCGCTGCCGCCGGCTCAGCACCTTTGCCACGCCGGCCACGGTGGGCAGCAGGATGAAGGTGAACAGGCTCAGCTTCCAGTCCAGCCAGAACACATAGGCAAGCAGCCCGATCACGATCAGCGAATCCTTGATCAGGGCATTGAGGACCTCGACGCCGGCATGTGAGATCTGCGACACGTCGTAGGTAAACCGCGAGATCACGTTGCCGCTGATCTCGCGTTCGTAGAACGCCGAAGGAAGGTGCAGCAGGCGGCCGAACATCTGTTCGCGCAGCGTGTGCATCAGGTGGGTCGAGATACTGGCGAAGGCGGCGCTGCTGACCGTCTGCGCCAGCCCGCGCACCACGAACAAAGCGATCAGGCTGATCGGCGCCCAGGTCAGGAACACCGGGTCCTTTTCCACGAAGGTGCCATCAAGCACCGGCTTGAGCAGTGCCGGGATGCCCGCCTCGGTTGCTGCCAGGATGATCATCGAGGTGATGCCGGTCGCAAAGATCCGCCAGTGCGGCTTCACGTAGCCCAGCAGGCGCTTGTAGATCCGCTTGCTCGATGCGGCGAACAGGGCCATCGGCCGATTACAGGCCTGTGCGCAGGGCCGCGGCCACCTGGTCCTGGGTCGCGTCGTCGAGATACGGGTGCATCGGCAGGCTCATCACCTTCTCCTGCAGGGCGTGCGCCACGCCCAGATCGCCGCTGATGCGCGAGCGTCCGGCCAGCGCGGGTTGCTGGTCGAGGGTGATCGGGTAGTACACCGCGCTGGGTATCCCGGCATCCTGCAGCGCCTTGCGCACTGCATCGCGGTTGTCCACCTGCAGCGTGTACTGTGCGTAAACACTGGTGTAACCGTCGGCGATCGCCGGCGTGACACAGGCGCTGTCCTGCAGCAGCTCGGAGTAGCGGGCACCGATGCGCGCGCGCGCCGCGACCTCGTCGTCGAAGATCTCCATCTTGGCCAGGATGACCGCCGCCTGCATGCCGTCCATGCGGCCGTTGATGCCGATCCGCGGGTGGTGGTACTGGCGGTCCTGGCCGTGGTTGCGCAGTTCCTTCAGGCGCAGCGCGATGTCCGTATCGTTGGTAAAACAGGCGCCGCCATCGCCGTAGCAGCCCAGCGGCTTGGCCGGGAAGAAGCTCGTGCAACCGATCAGCGACAGGCCGCAGGAGCGTCTGTCGTGGTAGGTCGCGCCGAAGCTCTGTGCGGCGTCCTCGATCACCGGTACGCGATGGCGTGCGGCGATCGCATTGATCGCATCCATGTCGGCGCACAGGCCGAACAGGCTGACCGGCATGATCGCGCGCGTCCGGTCGCCAATCGCGGCCTCGAGCCTGCCCGGGTCGAGGTTGTAGCTGACCGGGTCGACATCGACGAACACCGGGGTCGCACCGACCAGCGCGATCACCTCGGCGGTGGCGATGAAGCTGAACGGCGAGGTGATCACCTCATCGCCCGGGCCGATATCCAGTGCCATCAGCGCAAGCAGCAGCGCGTCGGTACCGCTGGCAGCGGACACGCAGTGCGCCACGCCGACATAGGCGGCGAGGCTCTGCTCCATCTCAGTGACCTCGGGGCCTAGGATGTACTGCCCGTGATCGAGCAGCGCGGCCAGGCGGCGGTCGATCGAGTCGCGGATGCGTGCCTGCTGGGATTTGAGGTCGATGAATTGCATAACCCTGGGTCTCGTGAAAATGCGCGAATAACGGACATTCTAATCCGATTGGGCGGCCGCTGATCATGCGGTTTGATCGAGCACGGCGGCGCACTGGCGGCAATGCAGATGCCTTGCGCTATGCTGTGCCTGTGTTTCGACCAACGCATTGAGTGAGGCAACGGGTCGCCGTATGGACAAAATGACGTTCCCCACCTGGCCGCAGTTTGCCGAGGAAGACATCGGCGCGGTCGCGGACCTGCTGCGCTCGGGCAGGGTCAACTACTGGACCGGCCCCGAGGTGCGCGGCTTCGAGGACGAATATGCCAGGCACTGCGAGGTACCGCATGCGATTGCCCTGGCCAACGGCACACTGGCGCTGCAAGCCGGGCTGCTGGGCCTGGGGCTGCAGCCGGGCGATGAGGTGATCGTCACCCCAAGGACCTTCATCGCCTCGGCCTCGGTCATCGCGCTGGCGGGCGGTGTGCCGGTGTTCGTCGATGTCGATCCGGACACCCAGAACCTCGACCCGGCACGGGTCGCAGAGCTGATCGGTCCGCGCACAGTCGGCATCGTCGCGGTGCACCACGCGGGCTGGCCATGCGACATGCCTGCATTGGTGGCGCTGGCCGATAAGGCCGGACTCTGGGTCCTCGAAGACTGTGCGCAGGCCCACGGCGCCCGGCTGGACGGTCGCCCGGTCGGTTCGTTCGGCGACGCCGCGGCGTTCTCGTTCTGTCAGGACAAGATCATCTCGACCGGAGGCGAGGGCGGCATGCTGCTGTGCAGGGATGACGGCGTATGGAAACGCGCATGGTCGTTCAAGGACCATGGCAAGGACTTCGATGCGGTCCAGGCGGCGGCCCGGGAAAGTACGCCGGGGGTGCCCTGGGTGCATCGCTCGCTCGGCAGCAACTGGCGCATGGCCGGGGTACAGGCGGCGATCGGACGTGTGCAGTTGCGCAAGCTCGAGGCCTGGCATGCCGCGCGCCTGCGCAATGCCATGCGTTTTCACGAGCGCCTGTCGTCCTGTTCCGCACTGCGCATCCCGATGCCGCCCGCATCGACCCGCCATGCGTTCTACCGTTTCTATGTGTTCGTCAGGCCGGAACGTCTGCGCGCGGGCAGCACGCGCAATGACATCGTCGCCGCGCTGCAGGGACGCGGTGTGCCCTGCAATCTGGGCTCGTGTAGCGAGATCTACCTCGAAGAGGCCTTCAAGGGTGCCGGCTTTGGGCCGAGCGAACGCCTGCCTGTCGCGCAGTCACTTGGCGAAACCAGTATCGCCCTGCTGGTGCATCCGACTCTGGAATCGCCGCATATCGACCAGATGGCGGATGCAGTGCTCGAGGTCATGTCGACGGTGATGGCTTGAGGTCCGGCCTGGAGTGGCGTCCTGCGGATCAAGTGTTCGGGAAATGCGAGGCAATCACGGACGAATGTTGCCCATCGACAGCATTGGTCCTTGATCTGCATCCAGGATGGTCATGCATTGTCCTTGCGGCCAAACAAATAACCTGAAACGCACTTTGCCATGTTTGCATAGCCGGATGCGTTCGGGTGACTGTCGTTGACATGAAACATGCTTTCCGACCATCCGCATTCCTTCAGTGCCGGAAAGTAATCCATGCCGATTTCTCGCACACTGTCCCCCAGGTTCGATAGCGAATACGCTCCCCTTGCCACCTCCTGTTTTTCCGGGAGGTGTATGAGGTGTATCTCTGCATGCGCAAAGGCCTCCCGGATGCGAATCAATGCCTTCAAGGACGAAGAGATGTCCTTGTCGCCATCCTTTCGCCTGATATCGCTTAGTGTCCGGGTAATGAGTGCAAGCAGCTGGGATTTTCCAGGGAACGATTCTCTCGTGCTGTGTGGCACGTCAACCACCTTCATGTCATTCGCTGTCTTCAATATCTCTTCATTCGAGGATGTCGAAGAAATGATCGTGGCGATGGGACGGCGCTTGCTGCACTCCGATCGTTGAATGTTGTCATTGCAGAAACGGATCTCTGAGCCATTCGCATATGGGTACCAAGACTCTCTGTGAAAATCGTCTGAGATCGCCAATATCACAATATGACTCATTCTGATCTGCTCCTCTGTGCTCTTGAGGAGTCTGAAAAAATGCTCTACTCCGGTGCCACTTACGCCCAGGTTATAGACTTCAGCGTCATCACTGTTCATGGCCTCACGCAACGTGGGTATCCATGGCTTTCCTCCGTGATAGCCCGCAGTGAACGAGTCGCCTACGAACGCATAGTACGATTTGTTTCGGTTGGTCTCGTAAAGGTAATCCTTGTCGTCGATCAGCCCAAGGTTATTCGTATGGAACGTAACATCGTATTCGACAGCATTGTTGTACACCGCGACCGTTCTAATGGTTTTGTTCGGAACGTATCGCACTGCACCGTTTTGATCCAGATGGAACGTTTCTCCACTGAACATCAGGTATCTTGCGGGTTTGTCGGGGCCAATATAACGGGCTCCGACTTCGGCAATGACGAGACCTGTTGCTATAGAGGCGAACAGCAATCCGATATTGCCCGCCATGCGGGTAACCCGACCACGCTTTGTTGGCAACGCCGCTACCACAATGCCGGATTGCGCAACGATGCCGCACACGATAGCTGGACAGCTCGTTCATTCGTGCCGCTCTCGTGTAGCGTCATGGCCTGCCAGCCGAAAGGATATTTCAGCTCGTAGGGCGGCAGAAACCTGGTCGCCGCTTCCGCGCTGAACCCGAATCGCCGGTAAAACGCGGGGTCGCCATACACGAAAACGACATTGACCCCTTTTTCCGACAGACGCTCGATGCCGCTTTTCACCAGCTTCGAGCCGATGCCCGCCTTATGGTACTCAGGCTTCACGCCAAGTGGCCCCAGGATGTAGCCCAGCCAGCGATTTCTGGAATCAGCCGTTACCGGGCTGAAGGCGATGTGGCCGACCACTCGGCCGCCTGCTTCAGCGACCAAGGTGATCGTTTCAGGATCAGTATCTTCGTTCAGCAGATTGGCCGCGAGCTCTGCGACAAGCTGGCTCTCGCATTCGGGAAAAGCGCTGAGGTGAACGTCGCGGATATCGTCGCGATCCAGACTTGTCGCAACCCGGATACGGACGCTCATCTTCTGTCCATGTTGATGGTGCAGTCAGGCATCTTCCACTTCCAACACACTGGGTCCGGCGCTGCTTATGCTTTTCTGACAAACTCGGACTTGAGTTGCATCGCACCAATGCCTTCGATCTTGCAGTCGATGTTGTGATCTCCTTCCACCAGGCGGATGTTCCTGACCTTCGTTCCCACCTTCACAACGGAGGACGAGCCCTTGATCTTGAGATCCTTGATCACAACAACTGCATCGCCATCGCTGAGAACCGTGCCATTGGCATCTTTTACTGACGGTTCATTTTCTGGCACGACTTCGTCGGTGCCCGCAACCCATTCGTGACCGCACTCGGGACACGCCAGCATTGCCCCATCTTCGTACACATATTCCGAATTGCACTTTGGGCACGGCGGAAAATCACTCATAGCTAAAACCTTCTCTTGTTGATTGCCAGATGATTCCACGTGGCAATTGACCATGGTTTCCGCAGACGGGGCGACCGGCCGCCACCTAATACAGCGGCGGCTCGCCTGGCGGCCGCTTCTTGAACCGCCGGTGCAGCCAGTTGTATTGCGCCGGTGCATGGCGCACCCAACGCTCGGTGATCTCGTTGTATGTCGTGATATCGGCGGTGCTGTCGCCACTCGGAAATGGATCCAGTGCCGGTTCGACGATCATGTGATAGCCCCCCTCGGGCCGGCGAAACACGATGAACGGCACGACGGCCGCACCGGTCATCTCGGCAAAGCGGCTCAGCGAGGGGTTGCTCGACGCGGCGATTCCGAAGAACGGGGCAAACACGCAGCCCTTGCCGCCGAAGTTCTGGTCCGGCGCGAACCATACGCCCTTGCCGTCCTTGAGGGCGCGCACCATCAGGCGCACATCGCTGCGCGGGATGGTGCGCTCGACGTGGCGTTCGCGATGCTCAACCATGATTTTTTCGAGCAGCGGGTTTGCGTTCGGGCGGTACATCGGCAATGCCGGACACAGTTTGACCAGCAGGCGTCCGCTGATCTCGATCGAGGTGAAATGCGCGGTCAGAAAGATCGCGCCCCTGCCGCGTGCCATCGCTGTCTCGATGTGCTCCTGACCGTCGATCGTGACCAGTGGGTAGATGCGTTCGTCAGGCCACCACCAGGCGATTGCGAAGTCCATGAAGGCCATGCCGACGGCCTCAAAATGGCGGCGAGCCAGCGCCTGCCGCGCGGCCTCGTCGAGCTCAGGAAAGCACAGGTGCAGGTTGGTGGCGACGAAGTGGCGGCGGCGTCCGGCGAACGCCATGCCGATACGACCGACCACGCGTCCCACCGCCATCATCGGTTGATAAGGCAGGAGGGCACACAGGCGCAGCAGGGCAATGCCGATCCAGGTTGGCCAGAAACGGGGATGCCAGAACGATGCGGGCGCGGCGCGGCGGGACATGCGCGCCGATTCTAGGCAAACGACCAGCGCTTGGCTACGCCGGTGACCGTGGCCTGTCGGCGTCAGACGCTGTGCTAGCATCCGCGGGACATGCGCGCGCTCTATACCTTCCTGCTGTATCTGGTGTTCCCCCTGGTGCTGTTACGCCTGTTGTGGCGCAGTATCAAGGCACCTGCGTACCGGGAACGCTGGCTCGAGCGACTGGGCTTGTTCACGCCACCAGGTGCCTGGGGGGGGCTGTGGATACATGCGGTGTCGGTGGGCGAGGTTCAGGCCGTGCTGCCGTTGATCCGCCAGTTGCTGGCCGACAACCCCGGCCTGCCGATCACCGTCACCACGACCACGCCGACAGGCTCGGCGCGGGTCGTGGAACAACTCGGTGAGCAGGTGTTCCATGTCTATTTTCCGTATGACCTGCCGCTGGCGCTGACCGGCTTCATCCGCCGCGTGCGCCCGCGTGCGCTGCTGATGGTCGAGACCGAGATCTGGCCGAACCTGTTGCACAGCTGTCGCCGGCACGGGGTCTACACCCTGCTGGCGAATGCCCGGCTGTCGGCCCGGTCGGCACAGCGCTACGCGCGCCTCGGTCGCTTCACGCGCGATACCTTTGCCCACATCGACTGCATCGCGGCACAGACCGAGGCGGACGCGGCGCGGTTTCGCGCACTGGGCGTCGCTGCCGACCGTGTCTTTGTCACCGGTAGCATCAAATTCGATATCCGTATCCCGGCGAGCCTGGAGGAGCAGGTCGAGGTGCTGCGGCGTGAATGGGGCGGGCGTCCGGTGTGGGTGGCCGGCAGCACCCACGAGGGCGAAGACGAATTGGTGCTGCAGGCACATCACCAGGTGCTTTCCAGCTTTCCCAACGCACTGTTGATCCTGGTCCCGCGCCACCCGGAGCGATTCGAGCGCGTGGCGGGCCTGTGCAAACGCGAACACCTGAAATTGGCGCGCCGTTCCAGGCACGGCAGCTATGGTACGCAGACCCAGGTGTATCTGGGTGACACGATGGGCGAGTTGCCCGTGGTGATCGGTTCTGCCGACGTGGCCTTCATCGGTGGCAGTCTGGTACCGACCGGCGGGCACAACATGCTGGAGGCTGCGGCGCAGGGTGTCGCGGTGTGCTTCGGTCCCCATGTGTTCAATTTTGCCGCCATCAGCGAATTGCTGGTGGCCGAGGGCGCGGCCCGACGGGTCGGAGACGAGGTCGAGCTGGCCCAGCAGGTGATCGCCTGGTTCCGCGATGCCAGCGCGCGTGCCGAGGCCGGTGAGAACGGGCGCCGCGTGGTCAGGCAGAATCGGGGTGCGCTGGCGCGCCTGATCGGCCTGTTGCCGCTGAAGTGATGGGGGTCAGTAGGTCGCCATCTGGTGATCGACGTCACGTGCCCAGGCGTCCAGGCCGCCGGCAAGGTTGATCACATTGCTGAACCCCTGGTAGTCGAGGTACATCGCGACCTGACGGCTGCGGATGCCGTGGTGGCAGATGACGACGGTCTCGCGTGACGGGTCGAGTGCTTTGACCGAGGCGGGGATGTGGCCCATCGGAATCAGCTGTGAGCCGGCGATGTTGCAGATTCGGAATTCCCACGGTTCGCGCACGTCGAGCAGCAGCGGGCCGCTTTCGGTCACTGCCAGGTGATCGCGCAGTTGGGCGGCGCTGAGATCACGCATGCGAAGGTTATCGATCAGAAAACGAAATGATCGGGCTGCGCTGCGTTTTCGAGGACGGGGAGCGATGTCTCGAACAGGCTCTCTTTCCAGGCCTCGCCATCGGCGTTGCGGCTGACCAGCATCGCGGTCATGGTGGGTGCTTCGCCGACCACGACGAACATCCGGCCACCCGGGGCGAGCAGCGTCTCCAGGGATTCCGGGTAATTGGGCAGTGAGCCGGTCACCGCGATGGCGTCGAAGCTGCCGGGTGCGAAGCTCGCGTTCAGGCCGTCGCCGGCGACCAATTCGACGTTCTTTACCGCCAGTGACTGCAGGCGGCGGGCAGCGCTCTCGCTCAGGGCGGGGTGAATGTCGTAACTGGTAACGATGCCGCCAAGGTGCGCGAGGCAGGCGGTGACGAAGCCGCTACCTGTACCGATCTCCAGCACGTTGTCACCTGGATGGATGTCGAGCGCCTGCAGCATGCGGGCTTCCTGCAGTGGCGTCATCATCTGCTGGCCTTCGCCGATCGGTGCCGCGATGTCGGCAAATGCCAGGCCGACGTACTCATCGGGGACAAAGCGCTCGCGCGGCACGGCCTGCAGCGTGTCGAGGACACGGACGTCGATCACCTCGTTGGGGCGGATCTGTTGCTCCACCATGTTGAAGCGAGCGGTTTCGAGGTCGTTGACGAGCATGCCGGTCTCCGGATTGGGGTTCAGTCAGGGTGCGCGCGGCGTAAGCCTAAGTGCTCGCGCCGGATGGGGCAAGTATCTGAACCGGGGAACTATTCTGCGCAAGCATGAGTGGTGTTAATGGCAGGTTGGGATGCCGCCGGGTGCGGTGTTGGTCTGTAGGCGGCCTGATGGCCCTGCTGCGGGGGTGGGAATCCCGGGTGGTGCGACGTATACCGCACTGGTAGAGTCGGGCATGCGACGTGAAAGGCCGGTACCGGCAGTTGACCGTGCTCCTCACCACGGACGGCGCGTCGATTGAGACACAGCTAGGGGTGCCCGCAATGACGGGCTGAGAGACACCCTCGGAACCTGAACCAGTTAGTACTGGCGGAGGAAAGCTGAAAACACGCACATGCGTCGTTCCGCTTTCACGCCGCGGAGACGATAAATGAGCGCGATTCCCGAAGATTTCATCAAGAAAACCACCGCCCTTTCGGACGAGGTCACGCGGCCCTTTGCGGGTGCGCGCAAGATCTATGTGGCCGGTTCGCGCCCCGACATCCGCGTGCCAATGCGCGAGATCGGGCAGTCGCCGACACCGGCCAGTTTCGGTGCGGAGGAAAATCCGCCGATCACCGTCTATGACACCTCGGGCCCGTTCACCGACCCTGCGGTGGAGATCGACCTGCTCAAAGGGATGCCGGACGTGCGCTCGGCCTGGATCCGGGAACGCGCAGATACCGAGCAGCTCGACGGGCCGACATCTGAGTTTGGCAGGCAGCGTCAGCACGACCCGGCGCTGGCCGCGCTGCGCTTCGAACACATCCGAGCGCCACGCCGCGCGATCGCCGGCCGCAACGTTACCCAGATGCACTATGCCCGCCAGGGCATCATCACGCCGGAGATGGAGTTCGTCGCAATCCGCGAGAACCAGCGCCTCGACGAGATGCGCGCCGATCCGCGCTACGCCAGGCTGCTCAGGCAACACCCGGGGCAGAGCTTCGGCGCCAACCTGCCTGAGCGGGTCACGCCACAGTTTGTTCGGGACGAGGTCGCCGCCGGGCGCGCCATCATCCCGGCCAATATCAACCACCCGGAACTCGAGCCGATGATCATCGGGCGAAACTTCCGCGTGAAGATCAACACCAACATCGGCAACTCCGCGGTCACCTCGTCGATCGAGGAAGAGGTCGAGAAGATGGCGTGGTCCGCGCGCTGGGGCGGTGACACGCTGATGGACCTGTCGACCGGCAGGAACATCCACGAGACGCGTGAATGGATCCTGCGCAACGCGCCGATGCCGATCGGCACCGTGCCGATCTACCAGGCGCTGGAGAAGGTCAACGGCAAGGCCGAGGAACTGACCTGGGAGATGTTCCGCGACACGCTGGTCGAGCAGGCCGAGCAGGGCGTCGACTACTTCACGATCCACGCCGGCGTATTGCTGCGCTACGTGCCGCTGACCGCCGACCGCGTCACCGGCATCGTGTCGCGCGGTGGCTCGATCATGGCCAAGTGGTGCCTCGCACACCACAAAGAGAACTTCCTGTACACGCACTTCGAAGACATCTGCGAAATCATGAAGGCCTACGACGTATCGTTCTCGCTCGGCGACGGCCTGCGCCCCGGCTCGATCGCCGATGCCAACGATGCCGCGCAGTTCGGTGAACTGGAGACGCTCGGCGAGCTGACGAAGATCGCGTGGCAGCACGACGTACAGGTCATGATCGAGGGCCCCGGCCACGTGCCGATGCAGATGATCAAGGAGAACATGGACAAGGAACTGGTCGACTGCTTCGAGGCACCGTTCTACACGCTCGGCCCGCTGACCACCGACATCGCACCCGGTTACGACCACATCACGTCCGGCATCGGTGCGGCCAACATCGGTTGGTACGGCACCGCGATGCTGTGCTACGTGACGCCGAAGGAACATCTCGGCCTGCCGAACAAGGCCGACGTGCGCGAGGGCATCATCACCTACAAACTCGCCGCGCATGCCGCCGACCTCGCCAAGGGCCTGCCCGGTGCGCAGGTGCGTGACAACGCGCTGTCGAAGGCGCGCTTCGAGTTCCGCTGGGAGGACCAGTTCAACCTCGGTCTCGACCCGGACCGTGCGCGTGAGTACCACGACGAGACGCTACCGAAGGACTCGGCCAAGGTCGCGCACTTCTGCTCGATGTGCGGGCCGCACTTCTGCTCGATGAAGATCACCCAGGACGTCCGCGAGTACGCCGCAAGCCACAAGTTCAGGGATGTGAACGTGGCAGTGGAGGAGGGTATGAAGGAGAAGGCCGAGGAATTCCGCAAGCAGGGCGCGCAGATCTACAAGCCGGTCTGATAAATCGAGACGCCTGACGGTTGTCTAACCGCCCCCGGCCGGCGTGTAATAGCGGTCGACGCGCGGCCGGTCAGGTGGCGCAGCGACCTGGAGTGCAGTGAGGCCCGCCGATGGAAGACGAGATCGACAATGCCCTGCGTGCGCACGTCGCCGAGTTGCGAATCGAACATCGTGATCTCGATGAGGCCATCCACCGCATGGCGGAAGACCCGCGGGCCGACCAGCTGGCGCTCACCCGACTGAAGAAGCGCAAGCTGCTGCTGAAAGACGCGATCACGCGACTGGAGAGCAGGCTGATCCCGGATCTGGACGCCTGATGCGCGGTGGGGCCGCGCGTTATGCGTCGTCGTATACTGCCGGCTCCACCAGCTCGATCGATGCGGCGATGTCAAAGCCATTTTCGATCTCGTGACAGCGCACCACGGCGACCTCGGCCGCGAGCGGTGGTGTGATCGGGTGTTCAGGGCGCAACGTCAGCTGCAGCCGCGCACCGGTGTCCAGTGCCCGTGAGCCGATGAACCGGACTCCGCCGGCGCTCAGGTCCAAAAGTTGTGCCGGTTCGTCAGGCCCGGCGGCGAGCTCGCGTATCGAAACCGGGCAGTGCACAGGCATCCGGATGAAATCACGCTTCTCGGAGTAATCGATCATGATTCGGCGTTCCTCACAAGATATTGGGGGCGTAGCGTCGATAGACCACCACTGATAGTGCAGCCTAGTCCATGCACACGGACCGGGTGGGAACGAAAGGTATCAGTTGAGTGGATGCGTCGATCTGCGAGTGCCGCCACCGGGGGTGGTGCGCACGCCCAGGGGGACCTTGGTGTGCGGGTCAGGCGCGGAAGCGTGTGATCAGGGATTCGAGGTCTGTCGCCTGGCGCGACACGTCTTCGCCGATTTGCCGCGTGGCCTGGCTCCCTTGCGACAGGTTGATTGCCGCTTCACCGATCTGGTGGACATTCCGGCTGATCTCCTCGGATACGCTGCTCTGCTGTTCGGCCGCCGTGGCGATCGCGTGGCTCATTTCCTCCAGCGAGGCAACCTGGCCGAAGATTTCCTGCAGCTGGGTCCCCACCTGCTGGGTGCTCTCGACGCTTTCCCCGACCCGTTCATGGCTGAGATCCATCGCCCGCACCGCCTCCCTGGCCGTACTTTGCAGTCGCTCGATCATCGTCTGGATCTCCGTGGTGGAGGCCTGGGTGCGGCTGGCAAGGGTGCGCACCTCATCGGCCACAACAGCGAAACCGCGCCCCTGTTCGCCGGCGCGGGCAGCTTCGATGGCGGCGTTGAGCGCGAGCAGGTTGGTCTGTTCCGCAATGCTGCGGATAACCACGAGCACCGCGTCGATTGCCGCGCTGTCGTGATCCAGCGACTGGATGGTTTCTGCGGCATGGTGGACGCTCTCGGCGACCTGGCGCGTACTGGCGATCGCCGAATCCACCGCGCGTTGCCCTGCGCTTGCCCGCAAGTTGGTCTGCTCGGTCGCCGCCGAAGCATTGGTGGCGCTGCGGGCCACCTCGCGCACACTGGCCGACATTTCTTCGATCGCCGTGGCGACCATGTCGATTTCCCGCTGCTGCAGCACCATGTTTTGCGACATTTGCATGGCCGTGTCGTTCAGCCCCCGGCTCTCCTGCGATACCGCGCAGGCCGACTCGCGGATGCGACCGAGCACAGTGCGCAATTGCGCCCGAAGGGTCCTGATCGCGAACTCCAGGTTGCCGATCTCGTCATTACGGCCGGTGTATACGAACTGCATCGCCGGATTGTCGACCAGATCGCGCGCACTGCGAGCCGCCGTACGCAGGCCGCCGAGCAGGAGATGGTTGCCGGCGAGTCCCAGCAGGGAGGTCGCGAACCAGCCCAGTGTGGCGGCGCCGAGATCGGCACCTGCGATAAAGGCCGCGCCGAAAATGCCAGTCGCTGCCGTTGCCACCAACCCAATCGCCAGCTTCTGCTGCAGGGAAAGGGTTGGCAGGCGGAGGCGCTTGGGCCCGCTCCAGAGTGTCTTGTAAAGGGCCTCGGCCCGCGCCACTGCTTCTTTTTCCGGCGCCACGCGCACAGATTCGTAACCAACGATCTTGTCGCCTTCAAACGACGGGCTTACGAAGGCATCGACCCAGTAATGGTCGCCCGATTTCGCGCGATTCTTGACGACCCCCATCCATGACCGGCCACTTTTCAATGTGTCCCATAGATTTTGAAACGCGGCGGGCGGCATATCGGGGTGGCGCACGATGTTGTGGTTCGTCCCGACG
>Ga0116152_10002172_pt1 | contig 15993 bp, 16 predicted proteins | sample AD_UKC119_MetaG_FD_89894 | JGI IMG/M metagenome (GOLD analysis project Ga0116152, IMG submission 89894) | Active sludge microbial communities of municipal wastewater-treating anaerobic digesters from Hong Kong - AD_UKC119_MetaG | ecosystem: Engineered > Bioreactor > Anaerobic > Digestate... | reverse complement strand
CCTCCGGCGAAAAGCCCCAGTCGGCACTCCATTTTTCATAGAGCGCGAGTTCGTCGTTGGTGGGCTTGCGGCGTTTGTTCCACTCGCGCAAAATTGCGCTCGCGCCGTGCCGCCTGAGCTCGTACCGCTCGATCGTGGCGCGCGCCTTTTCGCGCGTGAGCACGCCCTCCTCGGACCAGCTCTGCGCGACCGAGTCGATATAGTTGACCGACACGCGCCGGCCTTTCTTGTCCATGCAGTGCGAAACCAGTTCCAGCACGGCTTCCTCGTCGAGCCCGAATACCTCGATCCAGTCGTATACGTGCCGAAGCTCGCGGAAATCGAACTGGCGCGGCGCGGTCAGCGAATTCAGCGCGGAGACCAGCCTGCCGTATTTCCCGGGAACGACGCCGCCCGCCTCCTCCGGTTCGGGGGAAAGGTACTCTACGATCAGCGGCTGGTCGCTGCGGATGCGCACAAGCCCCTGCTCCTGCCAGTAGGAAAACGCGTCCCGGACCGCCGACTCGGAGAGCCCGAGCGCGTCGGAAACGGAGGCGTCGCCCGCCGCGCCCGCGCAGCAGAGCATCAGGCCGTAAAGATAGACCTGAACGCAGAGCCCGTCCGCGTGCGGCAGGTAATCGAGGATGAACCGATTGTCGACGGGCGTGAACGTGCGCCGCGCCGCGTCTATGGAAAATCGAACGATCATGATGCGGAAGCGTTACGCGCCGAGCGCAAACAGCGGGAAGATGTGTTCGTTGAACCAGCCGTATCCGAGGTTGAACGACGGGAGCCAGCCAAGGTCCATCGCGATTCCGGCCAGCACCCAGAAAAACAGCAGCAGAAACAGAACCAGAAGGAAGCGCAGGAACACGCTTTTCCCGGGCTTCCTCTCGTATGCTTCCCGCCGCGCATCGAAGCCTGACGGGCGGGAGACGTCCGCGCCTTCAAAGCGCATATAGGCCTGCGTTCGGTCGAGCGGGGGGAGTTCCCGCGCGTCTGCGTCGCCGGCCGGCACGTCCGCGTCGTCGTCAAGCCGTACGGGCTCGCTTTTTACGCCGGTGCGCGGCCGCGCGTCGGACGGCGCACCGCCGTCAAAGAGCGTGCCTTCGTCCGTTCCGGCAAGGATACGGCGCAGGAGCAGCTCGCTGTCCGTCAGTTCGCGGATGCGCGCGGGGATGTCGACCGGATCGGCGGAGCGGAGCAGCTCGCGGTGCAGGTTGAGAAACACCTGCTTGACCACGCTGCGCGCCGCCGTTTCCTGACCGAGCGACTTGAGCGCGTTCAGATAGACCCTCCGGCCATACTGGGAATAGACTGCGCGAAACGCGTCGCGTTCGCCGTTGTGGATACGGGTCTGCAGGTCGTCTGAGGACATCGCCGCGGTTCCTTTCTGTCGATTTTCTTCATTGTAGCATGACGGAAACAAAAAGAAAATAGGAATAAGCGACGGGGCGCGTTCGGCGGAGCCGAAAAACAGGCGGCCGGGGCGGACGCCGGACGCCAAACGGCCCCGCGTGCGCGGCCGAAGGGAGGCCCGGACGATGCGCGTGAAATGGAAGCGGGTGCTGGCGCTGGGCGTGCTCGCCGGGCTGCTGGTGGTCGCGGTGCGCGGCTGCGTTTACGCGCGGCGCGAAATGAGCGTTTCGGTGGAGCCGACCGTCACCGTGTACGATCACCGGGAAGGGACGACGCTGGAAATGGATCTGGAAACGTACCTTGTCGGCGTGGTCGCGGCGGAGATGCCCGTGTCGTTTTCCATGGAGGCGCTCAAGGCGCAGAGCGTCGCGGCGCGCACGTATACGGTCTACCATATGCTGCACGGCGGCTGCCGCTCGTCCGGCGCGGACGTCTGTACGGACAGCTCCTGCTGCCAGGCGTACTGCTCGGACGAGCGTATGCGCGAAAACTGGGGCGACAGCTACCGCGAGAACAGGAGCGTGATCGAGCAGGCGGTGGAGGCGACAAAAGGCGAGGTGATGCTCTGCGACGGGGAGCCCATCGAGGCGCTCTATCACAGCGCGTCCGGCGGGCATACGGAGAACGTGGAGGACGTTTACGCCGAAGCGCGCACATACCTGCGGGGCGTGGCGAGCACGGCGGAGGTCGGGACGTCCCGGCTGACGGGGGAAAAGACCTATTCGCAGGAGGCGTTTGCAAGCCTTGTCAACGAACAGTGGACGTCGGCCGGGCTGTCCGCCTCCGATCTGGAGGATCAGATCGAGATCACCTCCTATACGGCCGGCGGCCGTGTAAAAAGCGTGCGGCTCGGCAGGACGACCGTGACCGGACGGGCGCTGAGGTCGCTTCTTTCGCTCGACAGCACGATGTTTTCGATTTCGTTCGGCCAGGACACCGTTACGTTTCATACGAAAGGGTACGGCCACGGCGTCGGGATGAGCCAGACGGGCGCGAACGCCATGGCGCTCGGCGGGCGGACCTACCGCGAGATTCTCGCGTACTACTATACCGGCGTGACGTTCGCAACCGTGGAACTGACCGATTAAAAAACGAGGGGGCCGCGATACGGCCGGGCGCGCGCGTCTCGCCGCCCGGGCGGCGGCGTGGTATACTGTCGGTATGGAACGCATGGACGATCTGCAGAGAAACGGGCTGGTTCTGTTTCAGGATCCGGCGTACGCGTGCTTCAGCGCGGACGCCCTGCTGCTGTGTGATTTTCTGCGGCTCAGGCCGGAGGAAAACGTCGTGGAGCTCGGGTCCGGGACCGGCGTGATCTGCGTGCTCGGGACCGACAAAACGGGCGCGCGCTTCACGGGCGTGGAGCGGCAGGAGCGGCTTGTGGAACTGGCGAACAAAAGCGCCGCGGCCAACGGCCAGCAGATCCGTTTCCTCCGATCGGACGTGTCCGACGCGCCGGCGATGCTCGGCTGCGGGACGTTCTCGGCGGCGGTGACGAACCCGCCGTACTATGAAACGGGCGAACGGAGCGCGAATCGCTCGCTTGCGTGCGCGCGGCATGGCGAAAAGGATACGCTCGGGACCTTTCTGGCAAGCGCGTTTCTGCTTCTGAAAAACGGCGGAAGGCTGTTTATGGTCTATCCGGCGGACGCGCTGACCGCGCTTCTGTGCGGGCTGCGGGCGCATCGCCTCGAGCCGAAACGGCTGCAGTTTGCCGCGCCCACGGAGGGCGCGCGGCCGACGCGCGTGCTGGTCGAATCAAAAAAGCTCGGCAAAGCGGGGCTTGTTGTGGAGCCTGCACGGCTGATGAACACATGACGGTCCGCCGATAGAAAACGCCGCCGGGCCGCCGGCAAAGCCCGCGAAACGCGGCGCTTTTTTTGCGCCGAAATTTTCTGCAACGAGTCGTGCTTTTCGCCTGCGCGCGGCAAAAACCGCGTCCGATCGATTCGGCAAAACGGCCTGCCGCTGATCCGGCGTGCCGAAAGCTGCGATTGTTTCGTTTTCTTTCGTTTGAAATTTCTGTATATGTTTCCGGCAAAAGCTGCGCATACTATCCACAAAATATGAAAGCCGCGGGAGCGCGGCGATCACAAGGAGGAAACGGATCCGATGTATAAAACGGTCATATCGGTATGCGTCGTACTGATGCTGGCGCTGACGATGGCGGGCTGCGCCTGCAAAGGCACGGCGACCACGACGCCGACCCCGACGGTGAAGCCGGTCGCGACGCCCATGACATCCGCGGGCGTGACGCCGGGCCTGGCCACGACGCCCGGCGCGGCGGCAAGCCCCGGCGCAAGCGTATCGCCCGGCACGAGCGGGGCCATCCCGAACTTCAGCGAAGGGACGGAGGTGAACGCCTCCGACGTGCCGAATGTTCAGCAGGCCATCACGGCGAAGTATCCAAACGCGACCATCACCAGCATTAAGCACGCGCTGGTGAACAGCCAGCAGGTTTACGCGGTGGAGATCAAAGACGGGACGAATACCGAAACGGTCTACGTACAACCGGACGGCACCATCGTTGAGAAGACCGGTACCTAAGCAGGGCCGGCCGAACCGGGACACGCGGGCCCGCGCGGACGGCGCGGGCCCTTGGACCGTCAAGATGGTGTTTTTAACGGGATAATCGTTTTTAATTGTCGTTCTTCGGATGCCCGGCCGGCAAAGAGCACAGGTGCCCCGTCCCATTTTATCGACGGACTGCCGGCGCGGCCGGAATGGACATCGGGCCTCGGCAATCCCGGAGATTTTTAGACAGATGAAAGGCCCGCGCAGACGACGCGGACCTGTTGACCGAACCGATTTTTTTGTTTTCCCGCGGAGCGAACGCGGACCCGTCGGCGAAATCAGCTCTCCTTCCGAATCAGATCGAAGCAGAGATCGAATACGTTCTTTCGCATGCCGGAGATCACCTCTTCGATGCCGTCGTCGGTGACGTAGGACATCATGCCCGTGCCGTAATTCGAAATAACGCCGATCGCCGCATACTGCATGCCGAGGTCGCGCGCAAGCGGCGCCTCCGGAACAAGCGTCATGCCGATGATCTGCGCGCCGAGCGTGCGGAACATCCGCACCTCGGAGGCGGTTTCAAACCGCGGGCCTTCGGTGCAGGCGTAGATCGCGCGGCCGGAGTAGGGAAGGCTACGCTCCAGAATGAGGTGTTCCAGCGCGTCGTTGAGTTGGGGATTGCAGACATCCTCCATCCCCGTGTGCAGCGCGAGCCGGTGCTCCCGCTCGAAGGACAGAATGCGGTTTTTCGTAAAATCGATGAAGTCGCTCACGAGGCACAGCGTGCCGAGCTTGTAGGAATAGTCGCATGCGCCGACGGACGAAACGCCGAGCACGTGGGTCACCCCCAGGCTGCGCAGTGCGTAGATGTTCGCGCGGTAGTTGATGTCCGGCGGGTCGGAGCGGTACAGCACGCCGTGGCGTGACAGAAAAATCACCTTGTGTCCGTCGCTCAGCGTGATGCGGAACACCACCACGTCGCCGTACGGCGTAACGACCGCCTGCTCGCGGTAGGGAACGGGCGGCGTTTCCATATTCGTGCCGCCTACGATAGCAAACTGCAAGCCGATCACCTCCCTCTGACTATACCATACGCGCGGGGAAAAGTGTATACTGAAAACGCTGATTCATCATTTTGAAAAGGAGATTGTCATGACAAAGAGAGCCGACCATGATCTTGCGTTTCTGCTTACGTTTGAAAATATCGCCTGGTACGAGGACGGGAAGGTCCGCATTCTGGACCGGCGCGTGTATCCTGCAAGGGAGGAATTCGTCGTGTGCGACGACCACCGCGCGGTTGCGCAGGCCATCACCGATATGGTGACGCAAAGCTACGGCCCGTTCCATGCCGCCGCGATGGGCATGGCGCTTGCGGCGTACGAATGCCGCGAGAAGACCGCTGCGGAGCAGAAGGCGTATCTCAAAGCCGCCGCCGATACGATCGCAAACGCGAGGCCGACCACGGCGCAAAAGATGCGCACCTGGACGGACGACTGCGAGCGGGACGCTTCCGCCGCGATCGACGCGGGCCGGAGTGCCTGCGATGCGATCATGCGCGGCGCGCTGGGAAAATTCTCAAGGAAGTACGAGCGCACGGACCGGGAGGCGCGGTATCTGGTGGAAAAATTCCCGAAGGACCCGACGATCATGACGCAGTGCTTCGGCGAAACCGACGTGGGCATGCTGCTGCGGGCGCTGCGGGACCGCGGCGACGAGGCGAAGTTCTATACGCCGGAAACGCGGCCCTATCTGCAGGGCGCGCGCCTGACCGCGAGCGTCATCCACGATATGGGCTTTGGCGTTACGCTGATCACGGACAATATGCCCGGGTATGTGCTCGGGCATAAGGGCGTGGACATCTTCACCACCTCGGCGGACGTGATCACGCTCGACGGGCATGTGGTCAATAAGGTCGGCACGTTCCAGATCGCACTCTGCGCGCGCTTCTGCGGCGTGCCGTACTATGTGGCGGGGTTCCCGTCCGCGGCGCATCCGACGATCGACACCGTCCGCATCGAGGAGCGCAACGGCGACGAGGTGCTCTACGCGATGGGCGTAAGGACCTGCAAGCAGGGCGTAACGGGATACTACCCCGCGTTCGACATCACGCCGCCGGAGCTTGTGACGGGCGTGGCGACCGACGTGGGCGTGCTCAGACCTACCGAGCTTTCCGGATACCGCGGGCTGGCGTAAGCGCCGCGCCGAAAATGGGGGGAACAAACCGCAGGCGGGAGAAAGAAACTCCCGCCTGCGGTTGGCTTTTATGGATGGACTGCGCGCGTTGTCTGCAATCCGGGTCAGGATTCGTAGCGGATCCGGATCTCGTGGGTCTTCGGCATCATTTCGATCCATGTGCTGCCGGGCTCGAGGCAGATCGGCGTGCCGTCGTAGAGCAGATAGGTGATCGTGCTGCTCAGCGAAGGCCGGCTCCAGGTGCCGGGGACGTGCAGGCCGTTGATGAAGTAATCGCACGCGCCTTCGCCCGTGACGTCGACGCTGCGGTACACGGTGTCAAACGCGGAAACATGCACGTACTGAACGATCAGGTTCTGCACGGCGATGGGTTCGCTTTCATAGCCCAGCGCGTTTGAAGCGGGCGTGAGCGACTTGGAGACGCAGAGCACGCCCTTGGAGTTCTTCTCGCTGCGGAGCAGGAGGTTGGACGCGGCGTCGTATGTGTAGACGATCTTCTCCTTATCCGAACTGGTGAACGGCAGGCCGACGCTCTGAATCCGCTTTCCCTTTTCATAGGTAACGCCCGATTGAAAGGCGAAGCGCGAAGCGGGGGTAAGCGCGTCGCTTGTTGAGAATACGCCGTCGGCCTCCAAAGCCTTGAAGAAGAGCGTATGCTCCTCGGTGGAGGTGACGGTGATGTCCCGGTAAAAATACTGCGCGGCGTCCCCGCTGTTCTGCAGCGGCGCCGAAAGGCCCGCGTCCGCAAGCGCGGGATAGGGGTCGTCGCCGTCCGGCGGATCGCCCGCGGACACGTACAGGCCGTCCCACTCCAGCGCCGTGTCGGCCAGATATGCGCGTGAATCGCATACAGGGCCGACGCGCGCGGCGATCTCGTCGGAAAAAACCGCAAGGAAGCGCGTGCCGTGGTCGGCGCGGTCGAGCGGAAATTCGTATACGATATCGGCCAGCATCAGCCCGGTCTGCGGGCGGCACTGCGCGGCGTTGTCGATCACGACGAGCACGGGCCGGTAAACCGAGCCGTCCGGCAGCGTGCGGCCCGTAGTGGTGGAGACGCTCGGCGTGGGCGACGCGGTCGGCTCGTCCGTCGGCAGGATGGGTTCAGGCGTCGGTGTTTCGTCCGACTCCGGCTGTTCGGTGGTCGTGACGATCACAAGATCGGTCTGGGCGGGCGTGCCCGCCGCGGCCGGCGATTCGTCCGTTCCCAGAAGCGTTTCGGCGACCGAACAGGCGGAGCACAGAAGCAGCGCAAGCAGCGAAAGCAGTGCGGTCAGGAAAAGACGCCTTCCGCGCCGCGGCGGTATGCGGTTGTTCCGCGCGCTAATCAAACGTCACCGGCGTGTCCGACGGATGCACCGCGATCCAGGTGTTGCCCGGTTCGAGGATGACGGACGATCCGTCGTCCAGCAGATAGGAGGTATAGTCGTCCGCGGTCGGGCGCGACCAGGTGCCGGTCACATGCCTGCCGTTGATGAAGTAGTCGCACTTGCCGGAACCGATCAGCTCGCAGGTGCGGCGGTGCTTCGTATCGCCCTTGATCAGGCCGTATTCGCAGTACTGCACGATGAGGTTCTGAACGTTCATCTGCTCGGTGATGTACGAATCGCCGTTGTCGGTCAGCGTACGGGTCATGAAAGCTTCGCCGCTCTCGCTGCGGAACAGCCGGTTTGTGGACGCGTCGTAGGTGAACTGAATCCACGACGGGTTCGTGTCGTTGTCAAACGAAAGCGAAACGGTGGAGAAGGTGTCGCCGTCCGGATAGGAAACGTTCTCCATAAACGAGAAGCGGTCGCAGACTTTCGCGGTGTGGTCGCCGTAGTACCGGTTCACCAGCGCCGCGACGCGGTAGTACAGCGCGTGGACATCCCCGCGGCCCGTCTCGGGCGCGCGGAATTTATATCCGTTTTTTGTTTCAAAATCATCGTAGGTACTCTTGCTGCGGCTGAACGTCGCAGAATAACCTGCAAAATCGCCGCCCGGCAGATAGAGGGTGATGAGCTTGCTCGGGATGCGCTTGTAGGGCGCGGCCAGCACCACGTACCCTTCGTGCAGGTACATGCAGTCCCATTCCTGCGCAAGGTCGATAAAATAGTACCGCGTCGAACGCAGCGGACCGGCGTAGAGCGGGTAGGTGTCGTTGAACAGGACCTGAAAGCGCGTGATGGTCTGCTCGACGAGGAATTCGTAGATGATGTCCGCCTCCATCAGCGAGGTCTGGGGCTTTGCGCCGTCGGCGTTGTCGATGGACATGATGAAGGGACGGCTCGGCGTACCCTCCGGGATCACGCGGCCGGACGTCTGGGAGCGGTTTTGCGGCTCGGGCGTCGGCGTAGGCGTGGGCTCCGGCGTAACGGTCGGGGCGGGTGTGACCGATTCGATCACGGCGATCGACGGGGCGACCGTCGGTTCAGGAGCGGTCACCTCCGCCGAAATGCCGCAGGCCGAAAGCAGAAGAGCGGCGGCGAGCAGCAGGGAAACGCCGCTTAGCGCGGCGGCCCGGCTGCCGAACGGAGTGTGACGCATCCTCATTCCTCCTTGCGTTTGTCGTTTGCGCCGTTCCTGCCGGACGGGGAGGCGCGGCGTTTGTTCCGGACCGATACGACGATCAGCACGATCAGCAGCAGCGCCAGCGCGCCCACGACGGCGTATGCAATCGGTCCGACGCTCTGCTGCGTCGATTCGGCAGCCTCCGGCGCGGCGCTCGACTGACCGGCATCCGGCACGACCATCGTGCCCGGCGCTTCGGTCACCTCCGGCGTGGGGGACGGCGTCGGCACCGGTGTTGCGGGGACCCACGGCGTAACGAGCGGCTCGGGCACAGCCGCGCCGCCGACGGTTACGCCGCCGTTTTCGAGCGTAACGTAGGCTTCCGACTGCACATACGCCTCGTCGATACGCGTGATGATACCGCTTGTGAGCGTCAGCGCGCTGCCGGTTTCGGTCAGGATTTTGAAGCGGATCGTCATCAGCGTGCCGTCATTCGCCAGACCGGAGGCGCAGGCGCATGCCACGCGGATGCGCCCGGATTCGTCGGTATTGGCAATGCAGTACTCCGCCGGGAAAAGGTCCCCTGGCGTGACGGAAACCACCGAAAGGGCGGACGCGTCGTAGTTGATGTCGAACTGGGCGGAGTCGACGCATTCGCAATCGGAAAGCAGAACGGGAACGTCAACCTCCGCGCCGGCCTCTCCGTCGGTCGTGCCGACCGTAAGCAGGACCATCTCCTCTTCCGCGAGCGCGCGCGCAGGCAGAAAAATACAGACCGACATCAGCAGGGCCGAAAGGATCAGGAGCGGTTTCTTCATGAGCTGCAGCCTCTCGTAAAATGTGTAATATATATGGTACAGCAAACGCGCGGGGAAGTCAATTTGCATTGCCTGCGCGTGCGGCCTATGCAAAATCGGTTTCCGCGGCGAAGCATTTGTTTTTTTGAGGACGCGGCGACGCGCGCAAAGCACGCCGCGTAGGCAGCGCCAGCGCACCCACGCCGGGTTTTGCCGCGCGCCGTTCGTCCGAACACGGCTGTCCATGGAAAAAACGTTATCCCGGCGGCGACAGGATCTTCCTGAAAAGCAGGCGCAGCTCTTTCTGCACCCGCTTTCCAGCCAGGAAAAGGGCGATTTCAAATTTCGGGAAGAACAGATTCATGTGACTACAAACCATTTCGGATCCTCATAAAAGAGATAGGTGTCCCTGCTGCCGATGCGGCAGGTGTACCGAAGGCCCGTTCCGCCGGCCTTGAGGCTGGCCGCCCGGCGCACGTCCGATACGGACGCGATATCGAACCGCCGCCCGTCCGTCCAGTGAATGCGCTGCGGATGCATGACGCCATCCTGGTCGACGGTCAGTTCCACCGTTACATAAACCTTCATGCGCGGCCTCCGATCACGTCGTTCATCGTGCAGTTTCGCAGGTACCCAACAGGGTGGACGGTATGATCTTCCTTTGGGTTGAGCAGGCCGATGCTCGGGTCCTTGAGGAAGACGGCGCGGCCGATGGCGTGATAGCCGAAGCGGCGGCGGATACTGTCCACGGCGGCTTCTGCCGCCTCCGCGCGGCGGCGCGGCGTCTCGTCGTCGAAGAGCGTCAGCTGCTCGGGGCTGTTCGCCGCTACCAGATCGGAGGCGGCGACGGCCAGTGAACGCACGGGCGCCTGCCAGCCGTAGTTCTCGGCGAACAGCTTCATGCAGGCGCGGGCAAGCTCGAGCGTCAGACTGGTCGGGCGGTCGAGCCGGCGCTGCCGGAGAAGAAAAAACAAGCCCGCGTCCCGCACGCACAGGTGCACCGTTTTCGCGCGGACATCGTTTTCGCGCAGCCGGGCGGAGACGCTCTCGGCCAGCATGGCGATGGTAAGATAGACATCCTCGTCGCTGACAAGGTCGCGCGGCGCGGTGACGCCGTTTCCGACGGATTTAATGGGCGGCTGGTCCGTTGTGCACAGAACGGGCGAGACGTCCAGTCCGTTTGCGAACGCGTGCAGCATGACGCCGCATTTGCCAAACTGCGATTTCAGAAACGATTCCGGCGTGTTCGCCAGATCGCCTATGGTGAGGATGCCGTAGCGGAGGAGCTTAGTCCGTGTGGCGCGGCCGACGTAGAGCAGATCCTGTGCCGGCAGCGGCCATGCGACCTCGCGGTAGTTTTCCGGCGCGACGACGGAGACCGCGTCCGGCTTTTTCAGGTCGGAGCCGAGTTTTGCGAACACCTTGTTGTCCGAAACGCCGATGGAAACGGTGATGCCCAGCTCTTCGCGGATGCGCGCGCGGATCCGTTCGGCAAGCCGCCGCGCGTCCTCGGTGGTTTCGACCGCGGCGGACACGTCGATCCAGTTCTCGTCCAGCCCGAAGGCTTCCACACGGTCGGAATACTCGCCGTAGATCGCACGTCCGAGCGCGGAGAAGCGCCGGTATGCGTCGTAGTCGGGCGGCACGGTGACAAGCCGCGGGCATTTCTTCTTCGCCTGCCAGATCGCTTCACCCGTTTTGACGCCGAATCTCTTTGCCAGCTCGTTTTTTGCGAGGATGATGCCGTGCCGTGCCTCAGGATCGCCCGCCACCGCGACCGGGCGCGGTCGCAGAGACGGGTCGAGAAAACACGACACCGACGCGTAGAACGAATTGAAATCCGCATGCAGAATCCTGCGGTTCACGGAGTATGCGCCTCTTTTCATATACGAACATATGTTTGTATTCTTAGTATATCCCATTTTCGCCGGTTGTCAAGCGCGTTTTGCCGGGAATCCGATGCAAAGCCCGGCGCCCGCGTTCGGTTTCCGGGCGGGCGCGGAGGATGCCGTGCGGGCCGTTTTGCCGAACATACGGCGCACGGAACGAATTGCGGCGAATCCTTCCGCGCATGCTCGCATTCGCCGCCGGCGTGTGATATACTGACAAAAAAGAAGACGGAACGGCGACGGAGCGCTCCCGGCGCTGTGGAGCAGCGAAGATCGGCGCGGCGGACGGCCTGCGGACTGTACGGCGGCCGTTTTGTGCACGCTCGGTGCGCAGGGTTGCTCTTTTATGACGGCGGCGCCGTTTTCCGCACGGCGGAAACCGCGGGCGCTCGCCCGGTCCGGACAGACGAATAACCGGGAAGCGCGGGACGGCACGAATCGCATCTTCGGGCGCGGAGCCCGTAATTCCATTTTACACAACTGCAACAGGGGGGGCGAATCGGCATTAAAACAAGAGATCAGATCGACGCGGCGTTCAAGTGGAATCCCGGCGACATCTACGCCAGCGACGAAGCGTGGGAATCGGATTTTTCCGCTGCGCAGGCGCTGGCGCAGCGGTTTCCGGACCACGCGGGCAAGCTGCACGAATCGGCGGACACGCTTTTCGCCGCGCTGACCGACGAAAGCCGGCTCAGCCAGCTCATCGAACATCTGTATGTCTACGCGCATCTGCACAAGAGCGAGGACAACGGCAACGTCAAATCTCAGGGCATGACCGACCGTGCGCTGCAGCTCTATGTTTCGGCGGGGGCGCTCGGCTCGTTCGTGGAGCCGGAGATCCTGACGATCCCGTCCGGGACGCTGGGCGCCTGGGCCGGGCAGGAGCGGTTCGCGCCGTTCCGTTTTCGCCTCCGCGACATCGACCGCCGCCGCGAACATACGCTTTCCGCATCGGAGGAGAAGCTCCTCGCGATGGTGGAGGAGCCGCTTGCGGGCGCGGACAATATCTTTACCATGCTTTCCGATGTCGACCTCGATTTCGGAACGGTCAGGGACGAGCGCGGCGAGGAGATCAAGCTCACGCACGGAACCTACGGCATGCTGCTGCTCAGCCAGGACCGCCGCGTGCGCCGCGACGCGTACGAGGGGCTGTACCGCGCGTACCGCAGCGTCAACAACACCACCTCGGCGACCTACGCCACCTCGGTCAAGGGCGACGTATTCCGCGCGCGGGCGCGGAACTTCGGCGGTTCGCTCGAACGGGCGCTGTTTGAAAACGGCGTGCCGGTATCGGTCTACGAACAGCTTATCGAGGCCGTGCACGAGAAGCTGCCGAGCCTGAAGAAATACCTCGAAATCCGCAGGCGCGTGCTTGGAGTCGACCAGCTTGAAATGTACGACCTGTACGTGCCGATCGTATCCGACTGCGACATCCCGATGTCCTACGACGAGGCCAAAGCGTTCGTGCGCGAGGCGCTGCGTCCGCTCGGGGAAGAATACGGGCGGCTCCTCGACACGGCGTATACGCAGGGCTGGATCGACGTATACGAAACGCCGGGCAAAACCTCCGGCGCGTTTTGCAGCAGCACATACGGCGTGCATCCGTACGTCCTGCTGAACTTCCAGGGCAAGATGGACGATGCGTTCACGCTCGGCCACGAACTGGGCCATGCGATGCACTCGTACTATTCCGGCAAAGCGCAGCCGTACGAGACCGCGGATTACCGCATCCTGGTCGCGGAGGTCGCCTCGACCGTCAACGAAACGCTCATGACGCGGCACCTGCTCGCGGGCGAGAACGATAAAAAGAAGCGGGCCTACTATATCAATCAGCTTCTCGAGTCGTTCCGCACGACGTGCTTCCGGCAGACGATGTTCGCCGAGTTCGAGCTCAAGTCCCACCGCATGGCGGAAAACGGAGAGCCGCTCACGGTGGAAAGCCTGTCGGACGTGTACCGCGACCTCAACGAGCTGTATTACGACGGCGCGCATGTGGACGACAACATCGCCATCGAATGGATGCGCGTGCCGCATTTCTATAATGCATTCTACGTCTACCAGTACGCGACGGGCCTTTGCTCCGCAGTGAAGCTGGCCGACGATATCCTCGAAGGCGGCGCGGTCGAGCGGTACCGGACGTTCCTCAAAAGCGGCGGCAGCGACTATCCGATCGAGGAGCTCAAGGCAGCGGGCGTCGATCTGACGAAGAAGAAAAGCATCCTCGCCTCGCTGGACGTGTTTTCGCAGTACGTTGACGAACTGGAAGAACTGCTCAAATAGCGCGGTTTCGAAGGACAGCGCGAAAAGCGAAAGGAGCTCGCATATGAAGGAGCACGAAACGGAAGAAAAGGAATACGACGCGGCGCAGGCCAGGCAGTACATCCTCGAGCAGTTTCAGAAGCAGGGCGATTTTGCGGAGGTCACGGACGCCGGAACGCTCGGGAAAATGATCGACGCCGTCATGGCGCTCGACGCCGAATTCATGCACAGCAGCGGCGCGGACGAAGGCGCGGTTTACGACGACGACGCGGCATATGATTTCATGCACGAAAAAATGACGGAGCGTTTCCCCGCGCTCAAGATGTATATGCTCCGCCTCGTCGAGGACTACATGGATTATAACGAAGAGTATCTCGACAGCCTCGGGCTCATCGACTGGGAATAGGGAACGGACGAAAAGGCGCGGTTCTACACGCGCCAGCCTGTTAAATAAGTTCTTCTGCAGGGGGGTTCCGCCCCTGCCCCTGCAACCCACCCAGGGGCCGTTACGGCCCTGAGCGGCGGTTTGGAGGCGGAGCCTCTAACGTACCCTATCGACAAACGAAGGCCGTCCCCCAAAAAACGGGGGGACGGCCTTCGTGGTATCAGGATAATCCGTTACAGCGTCCGCATGAGGCGTACATAGAACTGTGCGGTCTTGACGATCTTGTCCAGCGGGATCCGCTCGTCGTTGCCGTGGATGCATCCCCGCTCCTCCTTGCTCAGCGCCATGGCCGAGAAGCGGTAGACGTTGTCTGAGATCGCGCAGTAATGGCGCGAATCGGAGCAGGCGACCATAAGGTACGGCGCGACCAGCGCCTCCGGCCAGGTTTCCGAGATGGCCTTCGTCAGCTTTTCCCAGCCGTAGCCGCTGGTGTTCGAGCACTTGCTCGGGTTCATGCCCTGCACCATGGTCACGGCGATGCCCTCGTCGTCGGTGCGGGCTTTCAGCGCCTGCACGGTCTCCTCGCAGGTCGAGCCCGTGATGAGCCGGAGGTTTGCGACCATCGCGGCCCGCGGCGGCAGAACGTTGCTGGCCTTGCTGCCCTCCGCCATCGTAAACGCGCAGGTTGTGCGCATCATGGCGTTGAGCTCGCCGCCCGTTTTCTTGCACATGGAGTCGAGCAGCGGTAAAAAGCACCAGAGGTTGGCGAAGATCACCCGGTAAAGGAACGTCGAACGACGCCCGAGCGTATCGAACATCTCCGCCACGGGCTTGGACAGCACGCGCGCAAACGGCCTGTCCTCGATACGGGTCACGGCCCGCGCCGCCGCCGCATACGAGCATCGGCGCGGAAGCATGCCCGCCCGCGCCCTCGATGGCGAACTGCACGTCCATGAGTCCCTTTTCCGCGATGCCGATCAGCGCGCACGGCTGCTTCACGCCCGGAAAGATTCCCTCGACGACCGCGCCGCCCTCGTCCACGACGATGGCCGGCACGACGCCGCGCTCCCGCAGCGCATCGACAATCTGCGGCTGCGTTTTGCCCGCAACCTCCTCGTCGCCCGCGAACGCGAAGTACATGTCGTTTTCCGGCACGAATCCGCCGGCGAGCAGCGATTCCGCGGCTTCCAGCACGCCGCAGAGCGTGCCCTTGGTATCGAGCGTGCCGCGGCCCCACAGGACCCCGTCCTCGATGATCGCCTCAAACGCGGGTTTGGACCAGCCTTCCTCGTTGACGGGCACGACGTCGTAGTGCGCCATGAACACGGACGGCTTTCCCGCGTTCTTTCCCTTCAGGGTAAAGAGCATGCCGCTTTTTCCGATCTCCTCGTAGGAGCAGCGGCCGTATACGTTCGGATACAGTGTCTTCAGAAGCGAGCGGAACTTTTGAAATTCCGCCTGATCGATCCTGCTTTCGTCGTAGGACGAAACCGTCTTGCAGCGGATCATCGCCGCAAGATCGTCGATCGCCTTCTGTTCGTTCACCGCCGCTTCCGTCTGCTCCGCCGCGGCCGCCTTTTTCGGCCGGAACCGCAGCGCGCGGATCAGCACCACCGCAAGGAACGCAACCACCAGCGCCGCAAGCGCCAGCCAAAAGAACGTCATATGTTTTCCTCCTCCCGCGCCCCGTCCGAAGGGGCGCTGTTCCCGTAACCAGTATACTACAGGATGCCTTTTTTGTAGAGAATCCGCGCCGCGCCGATGGCGATCAGCGCGCCGACCGGGACCAGTACGCCGACCGAGCTGGCGAGCGACGGCACGCAGAGAAACAGCACGATCATAAAGAGCATCGGCGTAAAGGCGATCTTCCAGTTCTTGGATACATACACGACCGCCAGCGCGCCGAACAGCGCGGGCAGGATGTTCTCAAACGCGGGCTGCAGAACCTCGCTCTCGAGAAACGGCCGGATCTGCGTAAGCAGCAGCACGCCAAGCGCAATGATCAGGGTCGTTATAATCGAACTTGTGGCGATGGCGATCGTGGAGATCACCTCGCCCTCCTCGCTGCCGG
>Ga0116152_10002169_pt1 | contig 16004 bp, 14 predicted proteins | sample AD_UKC119_MetaG_FD_89894 | JGI IMG/M metagenome (GOLD analysis project Ga0116152, IMG submission 89894) | Active sludge microbial communities of municipal wastewater-treating anaerobic digesters from Hong Kong - AD_UKC119_MetaG | ecosystem: Engineered > Bioreactor > Anaerobic > Digestate... | reverse complement strand
TTTGGATTGCATTTTAAAGCCTGTTAAGTTTGGTTGGATAATAAAAAAATTCGGGAGGAAGTCATGAAATCCATTTTAGCAGCCTTATTGGTCCTTATTAGTTCGACAGTGGCCTATGCCCAGTATGTGAAACCGTCGGAAGCGGACCTAAATAAAATGGATGAGCGGATCAGGGGCTATATGGCCGATAATAATGTGCCCGGCGCCCTGGTGGCGGTGGCGAAGGACGGCAAGCTTGAATTTGTGCGCACATACGGCAAATCCAATGTCGAGCTTGATGTGGATGTGGCGGAAAATCATGTGTTTGAGATCGGCTCCATCAGTAAGGAATTTGTGTCCGCCGCCGCCATGATGCAGGTAGAGGAGGGAAAATTAAGCCTTGATGATCCGATATCAAAATATCTGGCCGACCTGCCGACAGACTGGCTTGGGGTGACGGTCAAACAGCTGCTGAACCACACATCCGGCATTCCCGATTATGAGGAAATTTATACATATGATGTTTACCGCCTTCGGCTGACACCGCAGGACGTGATTAAAATCGCCAATGGACGGCCGATGGATTTCGCCCCCGGGACGGGCTGGTATTATTCCAACACCGGTTATTATCTGGCGAGCATGATTGTCGAGCAGGTTGATCATATGCCGCTGGCCGACGTTTTAAAAAAACGTATTTTTGAGCCGCTTGGCATGACACAGACACGCTTTGCCGACCCGGAAGCGATCATCAAGGGCCGCGCCGAAGGATACTGGGTCAATAAGCGGGGGGAGCTGATCAACCGAAACGCGACCGAAACCACATCAACCCTTGGGGCAGGGGGGCTGCTCTCCTCCGCCGCGGATATGGCGAAATGGGATGCGGCACTTCATGGTACCAAGCTCCTGTCTGAGCAATCCAAAAAAATAATGTGGACATCCGGTGTGTTGCCGGACGGGACCGAAACCGGCTATGCCCTTGGCTGGCGCGTAGGAAAAGACCGGGGGCTTAACACCACCAGCCACAGCGGTCAAGTCGCGGGCTTCGTTGCCTATTTCGAACGGTTTGTTGATATGGACCGGGCGGTGATTGTGTTTATGAACCGTTACCGGGTCAGCAGCGGTGCGGTCAAGGATATTGTACTGGATACCATAATGCCGGACACAAAAAAATAAACGTAGACTTATTCCATGATCATTTGGGCGCCGGGAAGCCAGGCAAAAATTTCGATATCGTAGCCTTCTGGATCATAAAAATGAACTGAGCGTACAGGTGTACGCGTCCCGTCACTTGGTGTTGCATAAATATTAACATTTTTTGATTTTAAATAATCATACCAGCGGTCAACGTCTTTTGTGTCATCAACGATAAAGCTGAACCCCATATCGTTATTGACGATTTTTGTCTCGGGCGAGGCGCTTACATCCATCAGGCCGATAGCGGCACCCTCATTGACCTGAAAAACCCTGGTAATCGGCCGATGATATGATTTCTTTAAGCCGAGTATATTGACATAAAAATCTTCTGCCGCTTCAACGTCTTTATAAAATGCAAAGGTGATCAACCCGGTTAATTTATGAGGGTTTTGGGAATTGGTCTGTAATTTTGTCGGCGGTTCCTGCGCCAATCCGGCAGAACAGGAAATTAAAATAATACATAAAATCCGTGCGATCATTTATCTTCCCCTTATATGTTTTTTTGAAAGCGAATTTTAATCTTCCCGCGCATAGACAACCTTTTTATATTCCTGCCAGCCGATCCAGATCAGTGTGGCCCCAATCGGCACAACAACCCCGGCGGCAATGGCGAGGGAATATCTTGTCATGGCAATATCCTCATTAAAGATATAGGTGGTGATAAAACCGGGAATGACCGGGCCGAGACTGGTTGATATCACGCCAACGAAAACAAAATAGAGCGCCGTGAACTGACCGCGCATCTGGTTCGGGGCAGACATCCTGATCATGGCAATACCGGTAATCAGCGGAATGCCAACAAACAGTTTGGCAAAAATCATAATAACAACTGCCAACATCCCCGATGGCATCAGCGGCATGGTGACGGCAGGTATGCCGATGCCGAGCGCAGAGATAAAGGCGATTTTAAGGGCGGCATCCTTGGTGCCTTTTTTGACCATTTCGCTCATAATAATCCCGGCGAGGATCAGCCCGGTTGTGCCGCCAATTAGCGATGGGAACCCGGTGGCGAAGGCGGCGTCCTGCTCATCCCAGCCCCATGTGCGCATAAAGAGCGACGGATACCAGGCGGAATGATACCCGATGGTGGCGATGATTGAGCCGCCGAGGAAAAAATTAAGAAACAGTTTTTTGTGATCTAGCAGATAGTAAAAGGCATTCACCATTGATACTTTTTCCACTTTTCCCTGATCATCAAGGGCGAGTTCGCGTCTTTTGGGTTCAATGATCTGGTAAACAACCAGCGCCAGGATCAGACCGGGCAGCCCGACAATAACAAATGTAAGTTGCCAATATTCAAGCGTGCCGACAATTGGCCATGTGACGGTCACGCCCTTGATATGGGAAAGCAGGATACCGCCGCCGATCATGGCAAGGGCGGAACCAATAAAAACACCAAGTGAATAGACACTTGTGGCAAGGGGCAGTTTATCTTTTGGAAACAGATCCCCAAGCAGTGAAGAAGCGCTTGGGGTCAGGGTTGCTTCACCAACGCCGACACCGATCCTGTTTATGAAAAGCTGAACGAAGGTTCCGGCCAGGCCGCAAAAGGCGGTCATAAAGCTCCAGAGCGTAATGCCGAATGTAATCAGGTTTTTACGGTTATAGCGATCCGCCGCCCAGCCAAGCGGAATACCCATCACCGTATAAAATATGCCAAAAGCTGGCCCCATCAGCAATCCGGTTTCAAAATCCGTGATCCGGAACTTTGCTTTTATCGGATCAACCAGGAGGGAGATGATTTCCCGGTCCAGCATGGAAAAGGTATAGCACAGCATTAACATCGCCGTTATGATCCAGGCATAGGTGATGCTGTGATCCAGTTTTTCTTCCACGCTTGCCAATGGTTTTAAGTCACTCACCTACGTTTCTCCCTCTCATCAATCGTCTTTATAGACATGTTTTTTATATTCGCCCCAACTGATCCAGAGAAGTATGGTGCTGAACGGAATGGTAAGGGCCGCTGAGATTGCCAGTGAATAATTGAGCATCTCGGTATTTTCATTGAAAATATATGTGGTTATATAGCCCGGCATAATCGGCCCAAGTGTTGCCCCGATCAGCCCGACAAATACAAAATACATGGCGGTGAACTGCCCGCGCATCTGGTTGGGTACTGCCATGCGGATGGCGGTGGTGCCGGCAATAAGCGGCATGGCGACAAAGAATTTAACGATTGTAATGCCGATAATTTTCAGGATCACTGACTCAAAGATCGGCATCAGAACAGCAGGAATGCCAATACAAACGGCACTGATAAAGGCAAGTTTGACGGCCACATCTTTATGCCCCAGTTTGCTTTGGACGCTCATATATTGTCCGCCCAGCAGCAGCCCGGCAATGCCGCCAAGAACGGTCGGGTAGCCAGCGGCTCGCCCTGCTTGTGATCTGTCCCATTCAAAGGCACGCATTAAATGTTCAGGATACCAGAGCGACTGATACTGTAAAATAGCGACCATGGAACCGCCGATAAAAAGACATAGAAACAGTTTTTTATGGCGCCACATATAATCAAAGGCGACAGCGAAGGATGCTTTTTGTTCGGCGCCACTATGGTCGGTTGCCATTTCCTTTCTTTTGGGTTCCCTGACCATAAAAATAATGATGGCAAGCAAAACGCCGGGCATTCCGGCAATCAGAAAGCCGATCTGCCAGAATTCCAGTGTGCCGAATAGAGGGATTGTCCAGGTTACCCCGTCCAGCGCAGTCAGGACAATTCCGCCCCCGATCAGGGCCATGCCGCCCCCGATAAAAAGCCCCATGGAATAGATGCTCATGGCAAAGGGCAGTTTATTTTTGGGGAAATAATCGGAAAGAAGTGAAACCGCACTTGGCGTCAGGACGGCTTCACCAACCCCAACGCCGATCCGCGCCATAAATATCTGTATGAAATTTGCTGAAAGGCCGCAAAATCCGGTCATAACGCTCCAGAGGGTCATACCGGCAGCAATCAGGCGGGTCCTGTTAAATCTGTCCGCCGCCCAGCCAAGGGGGATTCCCATCACCGTGTAAAAAATTGCGAAAGCCGGCCCCATTAAAAGACTGACCTGAAAATCGGTAAGGCCAAATTTTATCTTGATAGGATTAATGAGGAGGGAGAGAATTTCCCGGTCAAGAAAGGAAAGCGTATAGCCCAACATAAGAAGAATGGCGACAAACCAGGCATAGGTGAGCGACTTCTGTTCTTGTTCCTGCACATTTTCTAAACTCAAATTGTCCTCCCCTGAGTAACCAAACTATGCTTGTTTTTATTTTATGATATTAAGTGCAGTTTAGACCTTTATCCAGCTAATTCAAGATAGCTTGTTATTTGTTTTTTCTGTTCTTTTTCGTGCCTCTTCCGGTGTTTCCAGTGTGTCTTTCAACCCCCATCCGCGTTTACGGTCAAAGAGCCACGCCCCTTTTTCATCAAATTTCGGCAAACTATCCACCGTATAATAGGATATCCGGTGGTTTTTAGGCTGCTTTTTATCCGGATGAATGCCTTTTTCATTGGTGGCTTTGGGAATGACAATTTTGCCATTATCATTATCCAGATCAAACCACCAGCGGTGGGCTTCATTCTGATTGCCATTACCGACAAAATCATCGAGCCAGGTCAGAAATTTGCGTGTGAACGGTACATTAATTGCCAGCCATGTGGCTATTCTGTAAGCCAGTATTCCTTCATTGTTCCAGGGGCAGGTTTTCATGCATCTGCCGCAGCCGGCGCCTTTCGGGTTTGAAACACGGTAACTGGTGCAGTTTGGCACATCCGGTTTCCAGGTTTCATATCCGTTATACATTATTTTATCGCCGTATGGTATTGCTCCGACGGGGCATTCACGGGCGCATTTTCGGCATTTACTGCAAAAATCCTGTAAACCGAAATCAATGGGTTTATCGGTTTTAAGGGGAATATCGGTGGTCACGACAACCGATTTAAACCGTGGTCCGATAAAAGGATTAATCACCACTTCACCGATGCGGCTTAGCTCCCCCAGCCCGGCAAGAAGAATAAGCGGCAAATGCAGAACTTCGCTATCCATAGCTGTGTGATTACGCGCTTCATAGCCCAGATTTCTGATATAGGCAGCAATAATATTGCCGATTTCAGCGCCGCGCAGATAGGCGCGGTAGCTTTGCGATCCACTGATCCAGTCATCCCCGGTTGAGGCGTCATTAGTATAAAATCCCTGATCAATCAGGATGACGATCGCATATTTATGGCGGGCCTTAATTTCTTTTCCGTCTTTATCATGGGAATACCAGCAATAGTCCTTCGCCTCACAGATGCCGACCACATCGGCATCCAGAAAATAGGCGAGCGATTTCATATTATTGGCAATCAGTTCCGGGTCTTCCGGAATGGGGGCTTTTTCGGGGGCAACGTCACCGTCCTGAAGCGGGATAAAGCTTCGGATATTATCACCGAAGGCCCCATTTAAGGGGACTTTTGCGCCTTTAGTCGTTGATGATCCGGTTCGGATGCGGGCCTGTTTCTGCTGTTCGCCAAAGTCGCCATGATCGGCCCGGATAAAGCCGTCCGCCCGGCGGGGAACCCGTTTTACTTCGTCTTCTATAATGAGGGTGGTGGGATTATCAACGCGCCTGATTTTTTCCATCGGATATGTGCCGAGGTGCGGGGGTCGTTTGCGGCGCGAAAATATATTCATTCAGCATCCTCAAAAACCAGAACCGCCATTCCGGTCAGCATGCCGCGGTATAAATTGCGGTGGATGCGTTTTACTTTTTTGCTCATGGCGCCGCGCATGGCGAACCACATCACGGTTTCGGCGCTTTCCGACCCGCCCCGGTCCATAAATTCCTTCACGTCCCAGTCGAGCATGCTTTCCGGCTCAAATTCAAATTTATCCATGAATTCATTATCCCAGTCCAGCTCAATCCGTCCGAAATTGGTGCCCTGTAATTCATGGGAAAGGCCGCCTGTTCCAACCACAGCAACATTGATATCCTCGGGGTAAGCTTCAATTGCCTTGCGAATTGATTTTCCAAGTTTCCAGCATCGTTTGACACTCGGGATCGGGTGCTGAATTACATTGACGCAGAAGGGCACAAATTTTACCGGCCATGGTTGATCCAGCATATAGGGTGTTGGTCCCATAATGCCGTGATCAAGTTTCATTTCCTGACAGACCGTAAGGTCAAATTCATCACGGATCAGATAATCGGCCATATAGCGTGAGAAGGGCACATCGCCATAGGGAACAGCCAGATCACGTGGGCCGCTTCCTTCGTCGGCATGTTCATATTGCTCGGCGATGCCGATGGCGAAAGTGGGATAGCAGTCAAAGAAAAAATTGCTGACATGATCATTAAAAACAAAGAATAAAACATCAACTTTTTTATCTATGATCCATTGTCTTACCGGATCATAACTTTCAAACAGCGGTGTCCAGATCGGGTCTTCACGAAGCTGATAATCCCAGCCATGCATGAGCGCCCCGTTATGGGATGTGCATATTCCACCGACAAAATTCGCCATTACCGATCGTCCTTATTATAATTTTTAAGAAGCGGAATATTTCTTTCCATAAAATCTTTTGCCTGCTCGCCGCGCATAAAGGCTCCCCAGTCCATAAAGCTTAAATCAAAACATTGGGCCATTTTGCCAATTAGATAGGGGCTGACGCCATAATGAATCATTTTGAGCCAGTCCCGGCTTCGAACCAGATCCTTTTCAAACTCACTCAAGCCAAATTCAGCCATATATTGTTCATAATCTTCCCTGAATTTTTTGCGGTTTTCTTCCTGCTTCAGGCTATAGCAGATAGCATTCATGCGGTAGCCATTCTGGGAATGCTCCATGGTGAAGGTTACCGGACCGGGCGGCGTTTTGATATCTTCAACTTTTTTCCACTTTTCGCTCATTTGAGGCTCTTTTCATAGTCATCAAGAAAGGACCATATCCGACTTTTTCCCGATCCCTTATCGGCATTATTATACATATTTGCCGCCGCGCGAACAGGGTCACCGGAATAATAACGTTCGTAAAGCTGTTGACGTCCGGCAAAGCTTGAAATTGATGCATCATAAGCAAGGCGGAACAGTTTGGTGCGTGAGCGGCTGTCACCATTGGCTGACTGGAAATATTTTTCAACGAAGTCTTTGGTATCGCTGTCAAATTCGGCATAAGACGGCACCGCGACCAGACCACCGGCACCAAGGATGCGGATAATTTCACACATGCGCTGATACATATCGGGATAACGAAGCCGCAAGGCGGCATAAGGTGCAGCATTAGGGGACATAATGCCGTTTACCAGTTTAGCCTCTGCATGGGCGGCGGTAATGACACAGCGAACCAGTTCAACAGTGGTCATCAGCTCGGCCAGCATATTCTGCACATTGATAAAGCCATCGGTTTTGGTGCTGTCAGCGATCGTAAAGGCAAGATCACGGTAAAATTCGGCTTTGGCCAGACTTCTGACTGTTGATTGGTCAAGAATATGGGCGCCAATATTGGTCCGTTTATAAAATTCATTACACATGGTCACGTCGCCGTGGGTGAATACCCGTTCCCAGGGCACAAGTACATTATCAAAAATAATCATGGCATCGGTTTCATCAAAACGGCCGGAAAGGGGATAATCCATGGGGTGGCCTTCATTCTGGTGAACGACGGATGGTCGGGAAATATGAATAATACCGGGTGCGTCCGTTTGAATGCCGAAGGCAAATGCATATGGGGCTGCTTCCTGATTATTCTGGATAATGCCTGATGGGACAACCAGGATTTCATCGGCATAGGCGGACAGGGTGGAAACCATCCTTGCGCCCTGAATGACGATGCCTTTGTCATTGGTTTCAACGATTTTTGCTGCCAGATCCTTATCCTGCTGTTCAACCGGTTTTGATCTGTCCACCTGTGGGTTTACCAGCGTATGGGTCATCGATAGATCATTATCGCGGACAAATTTATAATAATTTCTGACATTATCGGCAAAGTCGCCAAACTGATCGGCGGCGGCATTCATCGCCATCAGATATACATTCATATAATCGGGACTGCGGCCAAATGTTCCGCAGCTGGCATCAGACCATATTTTGAACATTTCTTTTCTTTGGGCCAGTTCCTCTTTCGTCTTGATCATTTTATGGGAAAGGCCATATCGCTCACCATTTTCCACATAGGTCATTTTATCAATCAGGTCTTCACGGTTCTGAAGATCAAAAATCATGGCCATGGTTTTGGCACCGCCGGCAAAGCGGGGATCGGTAACCACGTTGGTGATTTTTTCGCCGTCTATTCTTATATCTTTTGGTTTTGATATGGCGTCCAAATATTGTTTTCCGGTCCGAATGGCCATTTTTTGCTCCAGCTAATATTTTAATAATGTCTCATTATATGATACGTTGTTCCGAAAATAAAGATCAAAATGGATCAGCAATCCCCGCATAGGCATTAGAATTGAAAATCTTTGATATGGTTGCAGCACAGCTTTGCACATGGGCTATCTGCTGCGGATTTGGTGGGTCAGCAATATATTGTACTGATCCGATAATGCCGACTGTGCCAATCAGCTTTTCATCAGAATCAAAAATGGGGGCGGCAATAGTGCTAAAGCCAAGCATCACTTCCTCAATAGCCGTTTCATAAAGACGGGTTCTGATCTGATTGAGACGTTTGCGGATTTCGGCGATATCAGTGATGCTTTTTTTGTTATAGGCCTTTAGCGGACCGCCTAGCAGCTGTTCCCTATGATCTTCTGTGGCATAGGCAAGGACAATGCGTCCCTGTGCCGAAGCAGTGGTTGGTGGCGTAGCACCGGGAACTGCAGAAATCCTCAAGGATGTATCACTACTGTTATCCATGCTGGCAATAACCATTGCTTCCCCGCCGGATGGAACAGCCAGTACGGCAGACTGGTTGGTCAAATCACGAAGGCGCGCCATATGCGGCTCGGCTATGGACTTAAGGTCAAATTGTTCAAATGCCGCCTGACCAAGACGGAACAATTTCCATCCAAGTCTGTATTTTTCTGATGTTTTTTCCTGCTCAACCACCCCTAAGCTGCGAAGGGTACTAAGATGGCGGTGAATTTTGGCTTTGCTTTCGCCCAGCTGCCGGGCAATTTCCGTAATTCTCATTGGTTCACCGGCATTGGCCATGGTGTCCAGTAGTTTGAAAGTCACGGCGAGCGAGCGCACCATCGAGCCGTTATCAGCAATATCTTTTTGTTTGTTCACGCATTATTCTCCCATAGACTTGTAATTATACACATAATGTTATAATTCTCAAATACTGAAACTATGTATTAAATAATGGAACAAAAAAGGTATTTGTGATGAAGATGACAGGTGGGCAGGCCATTGTCGACAGTTTAATTGCCAACGGTGTTGATCAGGTGTTCGGGGTACCCGGCGCTCATCTTGATTACAGTTTCAGTGCTATGTATGACCGGCGCAATGAAATTAATATCATCCATGCCCGCCATGAACAGGGGGCTGCCTATATGGCTTATGGTTATGCGCAGTCAACAGGAAAGGTCGGGGCCTTTTTCGTGGTGCCGGGCCCGGGGCTTTTAAATGCCGGTGCGGCGATTGCGACGGGGTATGCCTGTAATACTCCGATGCTTTGTATTTGTGGTCAGATCCCTTCAAATAAAATTAACGGAAAAACCAGACAGCTTCATGAAATTCGTGATCAGCTTGAGATTGCCGGGAAAATTACCAAAATGGCCCATCGGATTGACCGCCCGTCTGATACCCCGGCGGCGATGATTCGTGCCTTTGATGCGCTTAGCAGTGGTCGCATCCGTCCGGTTGAAATTGAAATGGCCATGGATATTATGCCGATGGTCGAGGATGTTGAAAAGGCTGTTGCCCTAAAAAAACAGTCACCCAAAAAGCCGGATTTGGACAAAATTAAAACAGCGGCAGAAATGCTTAAAAATGCGCGCCGTCCGGTTATATTTGCCGGTGGTGGAACCATTGATGCGTCGCCGGAAGTTCGCGCACTGAGCAAAGCTCTTGGGGTGCCGATTGTGATGTCGGTTAATTCACTGGGGGTGATAGATGCGCGGGATGATTATGCGATGGTTCCGGTTGCCGGGCATTATTTATGGAAAGATGCAGATGTGGTTCTTGGTGTCGGCAGCCGTATGACACCGCAGATTGATGGCTGGGGGCTTGATGACAATCTGAAAATTATCCGCATGGATATCGATGAAGAGGAAATGAACCGCTTCAGCACGCCTGATCTTGCTATTCACTGTGATGCGGCAGAGGGGATAAAAGCCCTGAACAGGGAAATGGGAAGTTGCCCGCCCAAATGGTCGGTTGCTGAAATGGATGCGGTTAAAGCCAAAGTGGCGAAGGAAGTCAATATCATGGCGCCGCAGGTTGCTTATATGAAAGTGATACGGGAAGAGTTGCCGGAAGACGGGCATATTGTCACTGACCTTACCCAGGTTGGCTATGCATCGCGGGATGGCTTCCCGGTTTATCATCCGCGCACCTATTTATACCCGAGCTATCAGGGTACGCTGGGTCATTCCTATGCCACAGGGCTTGGTGTTCAGGTTGCTAATCCGGATAAAAAGGTCGTGACCGTCGCCGGGGACGGTGGTTTTATGTTCAATGTTCAGGAAATGGCCACTGCTGTTCAATTCAATATTCCAATGGTTTGTGTGGTCTTTAATGATAACTGTTACGGCAATGTCAAACGTATACAGCAGACCACCCATAAGGGAAGGGTGATCGCTTCCGATCTTAAAAATCCGGACTTTGTCAAACTTGGGGAAAGCTTCGGTGTAAAATCAAGCCGAACGGATAGTCCCGAAGGGCTAAGGGCAGCGTTAAAGGAAGGTTTTGCCCATGACGGACCGGTGCTTATTGAGGTTCAGGTAAGGCTGGAAGATACGCCACAGCCATGGCATTTATATTTCCGGGAACGCGTCCGCGGTAATTAATATATTAACTACTGACAATTTTATCTATTTGTAACCGGGGTTTAATAAATATTTGCAACTATCCTTTTGGAGATAAAAGGAAAAGAGTGAGTGCAAATATGTATTATGAACCAAAAGCCCCATTAAAACTTAGTGAAGTTGGTTATGACCCAAATATAATTCTTCAATTGGTCGGTAAGGGAATGTATCTGGAAAATCTGGAAACAGGTGTCCAGATTTCCAATGAAATCAAGCTGCCGACCAATGTGGTCGATCATGCGCTGCAGGTTATGACCAGTCGGAAATTAATAGAATCGGTCGGGACCATTACCAGCGCTACAGGGGGGATGGGAACTCTCAGATATAGTCTGACTTCGGCCGGCAGAAAATTTGTGCAGGATGCCTTAAACCAGAATCAGTATTTTGGTCCGGCCCCGGTTTCACTGGAAGCTTACAGCAAACAGGTCAGGGACCAGGCGATTGGTGATGAGCGGGTTTCGCCGGAAGAAATTGAAGCATCATTTTCTGATATTGTTGTGCCTGATGAATTTACCCGCCGACTTGGACCTGCCGTTAATTCGGGAATGAGCATTCTGATATACGGTCCTGCCGGTAATGGCAAAACGACCGTTGCCGAGAAAGTTGCTCATATTTATGACACGGTTATTTATATTCCTTATGCGATTGAAGTAAACGGCACGATTATCAAGGTGTTTGACGCATCCATTCATAACAGCGTTGAGGTTGAAAACCCACCTGAAGAACGCCGCAAACTCTTTCGTGAAATGGTCGATAAACGCTTTGTACCCTGCAAGCGCCCGGTCGTGATCACGGGGGGTGAGCTTAATATGGAAATGCTTGATCTTAAATATAATGAGGTCAGCAAATATTATGAAGCCCCTCTCCATATTAAAGCACTGAATGGAACCTTTATTATTGATGACTTTGGTCGACAGCAGGTCAGTCCAGAACAGCTTCTGAACCGCTGGATCGTGCCGCTTCAAAGCCGGATTGATTTTCTGAAACTTCATTCGGGCAAGTCATTTGAACTGCCGTTTGATGAATTGGTGATTTTTTCGACCAACATGGCACCGGATGATCTTATGGATCCGGCCTTTTTAAGGCGGATACCTTATAAGCTGGAAACAAAGGATCCGACCCTTGAAGCATTCAGGGCCATTTATGAAGGGGTGGCAAGAAAATCCGGACTTGAGCTTACTGAGGATATTTTTCAGTTTACTGTTGACCAGATTGTCAATGTTGCCGGGAAGGCGCTTGCCGCTTATCAGCCCAAATTCATTATTGATCAGGTCATAGCCAACTGTAAATATCAGGGGCGTGATCTGACCTTTACAAAGGAATTTGTCGCTGAAGGTCTTGCCAATCTTTATGTTCAGGACAGTGAATTTAAAGGTCAGGTCGGCATGACCCCAAGAAAGCAGGTTGCTTAATTATTATGGCAATTGGGCATATTGTTCCTGGAAACTAAAGAGGGACGATAATGCCCGGACTGACTGACCATCATTCTAGTATAAGAACCATAGATGAGAATTGTTTAAAAGTTTTTCCTTTAGGTCAAATTTGATGAAACCATTTGGATCGGGGGTTACTGTTGCCTGACATCCATCTGGATAACAAAAGTCAAAAGGTAGTCTGGTCATTGTCTCCTTATGTGCTTCAAGTGAGAATTCCCCGTCTTTTTCTACGGTTGACATAAAAGCAAAAAAACCACCATTTTCAACACTTGCCGTTCCGGGATAATAGATCACCATTCGGTCAATATCTTTTGTCTTTCTGTTAATTTCTATAAAGACTGAAATGATATCTTCCTCACTCCCTTTGTTATGGTAGACATCTCGTTTGAAAAGGCATGTTTCGTCCTTACAATTCATATCCCACTGTGCAGCCTTTACAGCATCATCAAGTTTACCTTGATCTATCTGTGCCCCGGAAATTGATGTGAGTGTCAAAAAACTCAAAAAAATGATAATTATATTTTTCATATGTCCCCCAAAAATTAGTGTGTCAGTCCAGTTCGAGCCAGGTTGATTTAATATTGGTATATTTTCTAATGGCGTGGAGCGATTTGTCAACACCGATGCCGGATTGCTTATAGCCGCCGAAGGGCAGGGCAATATCAATAGAGCTGTAACTGTTAATGGATACACTCCCCGCCTGTAGGTCGCGGGCCGCTTTATGGGCGACGTTGATGTCACGGGTCCAGATGCCGGCGGTCAGGCCATATGGGCTGTCATTGGCGATGCGAATAGCATCATCAATATCAGTAAAACTGATGGCTACCAGCACGGGTCCGAATATTTCCTCGCGGGCGATGGTCATATCATTTCTGACATTTTTGAAAATGGTCGGGTTTACATAATATCCACTGCCGTTTACTTTGGTCGTATCACCCCCGAGGACAAGTTCCGCCCCTTCCTCAACGCCCTTTTCAATATAACTGTTTATTTTGTTAAATTGATTGCAGTCAACGATGGCACCCAGGTTCGTTTTCGGATCAAGCGGATCGCCGGGTACACGCGTTTTGCCGATTTCGGCGACGCGTTCGATAAATTCGTCACGGATTTTTTCCTCCACCAGCAGCCTTGAAGCAGCGGCACAGATTTCGCCCTGGTTAAAGAATATATTATTGGCGGCGCTCATCGCGGCTTTGTCCATATCCGGGCAATCCGCCATGACAATATTGGGGTTTTTGCCGCCACATTCCAGCCATACGGCTTTCATATTTGATTGACCGGAATATTCCAGAAATTTTTTGCCAATGGCGGTGGACCCGGTAAAGGTCAAGCAGTCTATATCATTATGAAGTCCGATGGCGGCACCGGCCTCGGCACCATGGCCGGTGACCACATTAAAGACGCCTTCAGGAAATCCAGCAAGGATGGCCAGTTCGGCCAGCTTCAAAATGGATTGCGGAGTTTGTTCCGATGGTTTGACAATAACACTGTTCCCGGCGGCGAGAGCAGGGGCAATTTTCCAGCAGGCCATAAGCAGCGGGAAATTCCATGGCACCACCACACCGACCACGCCCATCGGTTCATGAGTAATGCTGGCACGGACATTATCGGGGGTTGCAATAATTTCATCGGTCAGCTTGTCAATTGCTTCGCCGTACCATTTTAAGGCGGCAGCAGCAAGATTGATATCCGCCATTCGCGCTTCCATGATCGGTTTGCCGACATTTAGGCATTCCATCAGGGCCAGCAGATCGGCATTTTCAATGACCAGTCCGGCAAGCTTTTGCAAAATGACCCCGCGGTCGCGCGGGGCCATCCGTGACCAGTGCCCGCCATTAAACGCAGCACGGGCCGACTTTACGGCGGCATCCACATCATGACCATCACAGGCGGCAACATGGGCCGTCATTTTTTCCGTCGCCGGATTGATGGTCTCATAGGTTTTACCGCTTAAGGCATCAACAAATTCACCACCAATGAAGGCTTTCGTCTGATGCCTGAAATCGGTGGCCATTTTCTGCCATGCTGCATAATCCGGTAAGGTCATATTATTTTTCCATAAAATCTTTCATGGCATTAATAAAGGCTTTGTTTTCATCATCAGTACCAACCGTGATCCGCAAACTGCTGGAAAGGTTATAGGCACCAAGCGGACCGACCATTATGCCACAATCCTTTAAATGCTGGTCAGCCGCTTTCATCTGATCACGCCCGTCCGGAAAATGAAGCATGACAAAATTACAGACGCTTGATGTGACATTAAGACCCATTGCCCGCAGTTCAGAGGTCAGATATTCAATGCCCGCACGGCATTTGTCCCGGGCCTGATCGGCATAGTCCTGATCAAGGACGGCGGCGGCCCCGGCCGATTGTGCCGGTTTTGAAACGTTAAACCCGCCTTTAAGATGAAGCAGGGTATTGATAATTTCTTCTGTACTGTATGCCCAGCCAATCCGCAGACCACTAAGGCCATAAAGTTTTGAAAGGGTTCTGGTGACAATGACATTTTCATGTTTATCAACCAGATCGAACCCGGCGTCATAGTCCGCTTCATTGGCAAACTCTGCGTAAGCGGCATCAAGCACGAGCAATATATGATCCGGTAAATTCTCTCTTAAGCGGATGATTTCAGAATAAGGAACATAGGTGCCGGTTGGATTGCCCGGATTATCAAGGAACACCAGCCTTGTTTTATTCGTGACTGCCCCCAGAATATAATCAACATTGACCACGAAATCATCATGCTCCACGGGAACCGATTTGGCCCCCTGCATGGCGATGTTAAAACGGTAAACCATAAAGCCATATCTGGGATGGATGACTTCGTCCCCTTCGCCGATATAGGCGCGGGCGATATAGCTTAAAATCTGCTCCGACCCGGCTGCGCACATAATGCGCGTATTATCAAGATTATATTTTTCCCCCAGTACATGTCTTAATTCCGCAGAACTGTAATTGGGGTAACGGTTTAAAATTTTTGCCGTTTCGTGATAGGCCTCAAGCGCTTTCGGACTGGGCGGATAGGGGCTTTCATTCAGGGCCAGATTAATTTTAAACTGTGGCGGTTTATTTTCGGCCGGCGGTTGCGGTTGCGCCGGTGAATCCTTGATATAGGCGTTGGGTTTAATTTTTGTCATATTCAGGATTGCTCAAAAAAATCACTGCGGGCCGGTGAAAACACATCAAGATTTAAGACGTCCTCATCACCGACAACTTCGGCATGATGCATTACATTTGGCGGAACAACAAGAAGCCCACCGGGGCCAAGACGATGTACATCATCACCGACATGGAAATCCACTTCCCCGGCCATGATATAGACAATCTGTTCATATTCATGTTTATGGGGGCGCGGTTCATGCTGCGGTTCAAGTTTATGCATGGCAATGGTCGCCCCTTCACCGGTAAAGGCTTTCTGATAGACACCTTCGCGGATTTTTTTCCAGGGCATTTTTGACCAGTC
>Ga0116152_10002168_pt1 | contig 16008 bp, 15 predicted proteins | sample AD_UKC119_MetaG_FD_89894 | JGI IMG/M metagenome (GOLD analysis project Ga0116152, IMG submission 89894) | Active sludge microbial communities of municipal wastewater-treating anaerobic digesters from Hong Kong - AD_UKC119_MetaG | ecosystem: Engineered > Bioreactor > Anaerobic > Digestate... | reverse complement strand
GTCGATCTGGCGGCGCGAATGGTCCGTCGATTCGACGCGGGCGGACAGCAGGTCGCCCGCTATACGCGAACCGACAGCCCGTTTCGCCCCGCAGACTGCCTCTGCGTGGGAAATGATGTCTGGGTCACAAACGTAGCGGCGCATCAGATTGACGTCTTTGACGGCGCCAGTGGCTCGCCAAAGCGAACGATCGGGACGCGCGGCGCCGCCAACGGGCAATTCGGCATGCCGCTTGGCATGGCTCGTACGCCGAAGGGCGACGTGTGCGTGGTCGATTCACTGAACGCTCGTGTCCAGGTGCTCGACTCGAGTGGCGCCTGGGTTCGCAACATCGGCAGGCCCGGCAATCGCGCGGGTTGCTTCGGCCGACCTAAAGACGTCGCTGTCGGGTCCGACGGCGTCGTGTTTGTCGTGGACGCCGCCTCGCAGCGCGTACACGCGTTTGATGAAACAGGCCGGGTTCTGCTGACATTCGGCGAGCCCTTCAGCGGCGCCGGCGCGCTGGCAATGCCGAATGGGATCGCCGTCTCCGAACAATGGACGGAAGACGCCGGCGCCATGCCGGGCGGCTTCTCGCCCGCCTACGCGATCTATGTCGCCGAGCAGCTCGATCGGCCGGGCGTTCGCGTTTACGCGTGGGGCCGCAATATCGATCGGCGGATCGCCCAGTCGCAGCAAACTGGCGATGGCAATCGCAGCCGGTCAACGCAGGTCGCCAAAGTGGCAAACCCGCACTGGGCCGCGAATCAGTGCAACGCCTGCCACGCGATGGACGTGGCGAGACGCCCCCAGCCGATCGCCCCGGCCGCCGTGAACGATCTCTGTCTCAATTGTCATGATGGGAAAAAGGCGCACGGCGAACCGCATCCGATTGGCCGCGTCGCCGAGACCAGGCTTGTCTCGACGCCGTCCGACTGGCCGACAGTGGATGGACGCATCGCGTGCCTGACGTGTCATGACATTCAGCGTCATTGCGGCAATGCGCCGCAGCGTCCGGCGGCGAATTCGGCGATGCTTCGCCATCACGAACCGGAGAATCCGATCGCGCTCTGCATGAAGTGTCACGAGGCGGATGACAGCTGGCGGATCAGTCCGCACAACCAGATCGATCGAGGCGGCCTGCTGAAGTCCGACAGCTGCCTGTTCTGCCACACATCGGCGCCATTTACGTCGACCGGGGGGGCCGTGTCACAGACGCCGGCCCTGCGAACGGAACCCGAGCGGCTCTGCATGTCCTGCCACACGAAGCACTGGGACTATTTCCCGGAGGGACACGTCGAACACCCGATGCCTCCCACGATGCTGCGTGAGCTGGAAAGCGCCGGGGGCGCCAAAGCGCGGCGACTTCCGCTGAACCAGAATCGCGTGATGTGCTACACCTGCCACAATCCGCACGAGCCGGGCGTCTTTGCGGCCGGCAGTGACGCCGGCGCCTTCGCCGCGTCGACAGACGACGCAAAGGTCCTGCTCCGGATGAACCGCGCCGATCTGTGCGTCGCCTGTCATCCGAAGTAGCGGCGTCGGCCGTCAGCTGTGGAGTTGATTCCAACCGATCGTGTAGAGGCGATACGAGCTGTACGCCAGCAGCAGTGCGAAGGCGATGCGGACAGTCCGCACGGGCCAGACGTGCGACTTCGCCGCGCCGAACCAGGCGCCGATCATGGCCGTCGGCGCCAGCATCGACGCCATCAGGATGGCCGAGGACCAGCTCGTCCCGTGTGCGGACAAACCCTGGGTCTTGTAAATCGCGCCGACAACGCTCGAGAAGAGAATCGTGGACGCCGAGTTGGCGATCGACATCTTCAGCGGCAGTTTCAGCAGGGATTGCTGAGCCGGGACCATGAAGAGCCCGCCGCCGATGCCGAGCAGTCCGCTGAGGACGCCCGCCGGCGCGCCAACGAACAGGGCGCCGGTCAGGCCGCGATTGGACTTCTCGCCCGTCACTGGCGGACGTTCCGGCTTGCCGCGAACGAGCCATGTCAGGTTCTGAAAAAAGATATAGAGCAGAAATGTGGCGAAGATCAGCTGAAGGCGCCCCTGGCCCGGTCCTCGGAAGATATCGAATTCGCTGAGCCAGACGCCGACGAGGATGCCGACGATGGCGCTTGGGATCATGCCGCGCAGCATGGCGGCGTCGTAGGCGCGGGCGGCGAAATGTCGGATGACGGCGGGCGCCACGACGAAGAAATTGACCATCATTGCCGTGGCCTGAAAAAGGTGCTGGCCATCGCCGCGAAACCAGAGAATCAGCGCCGGGATGATGATCACGGAGCCGCCGATGCCCAGGAGACCGCCGCAGAAGCCCGCCAGCAGGCCGACGCCGATAAGAAAACTGAGGAGCGAAAGCGAGAATTGCACTTCCATGAGGCCGATGACTCCCATCGATGGCCGTTTCCGTCAGGGCGGCGCATCGACTTTGTGAGGGGGAGTTTATACCATCGCCGCCTCGTGAAGGCGAAAATGGCGCATGACTGAACTGCTGATTGCCAATATTCCCAGAATGATCGTGATTGCGGCGCTGACCGTCCTCAGTGGCGTGATCTCCGCAAGCGAGACGGCGCTGTTCAGTCTGACGCGACAGCAGCTCAATCGCCTTCGTCACGCCAAGTCGCGCAGCGCCGCGATCGTGATCGCCCTGCGCGAGAATCCGACCGAGCTGCTTTCGACGGTCCTTCTCTGCAATATCGCCGTCAACATCCTGCTCTACTCCGTGCTGGGCATCATGGTCAGCCGATTCTCCGAGCAGTCGGCGGCCGCCGCGACCGCGTTCGGCGTCGTGGGGTTCTTCGCCGTTCTCTTCGGCGCCGAGATCGTGCCGAAGCTCGTTGCGTTCTCCTGGTGCGAAAGCCTCGCGCTGCTGCTGGCGGGGCCGTTGCGCGTGATGGAACTCGCGACGGCGCCGGTTCGCTGGGCGCTTTCGCGCGTCTTCGTCGAGCCGCTGACAAAGATCCTCAGTCCGACGCGATCGAAATCCGTTCAGACGGATGACCTGCAGAAGCTGCTGGATATCAGCCAGCGACAGGGGCTGATCGACGATCGAGAGAGCCACCTGCTGCATCAGCTGATGGATCTGTCGTCGCTGCGCGTCAGTTCCGTGATGACGCCGCGTGTGGATGTCGTTGCGTTCGATCTCAACCAGTCCGTGGAGACGCTGAAGGACCTGATTCGGAAGCATCGCCTCCTGCGAATCCCCGTGTATCGCGACGACGTCGACAACATCGTGGGCATCGTCTCGGCGAAGCAGTTGTTCCTGCACTCGGATCGACCCGTCGAGTCGATGATTCGCCCCGTCCGGTTCATTCCCGAACAGGCGTCGTGCGAGGCCGTGCTGCGTCACTTTCGTCAGACGAAAGCGCAGGTGGCGCTCGTTGTGGATGAATACGGTGGTCTCGCGGGGCTCGTCGCGATGGAAGACCTCGTCGAGACGATCGTGGGCGATCTCCGTTCACCGGACGAACGCTCCGAGCTGCCGACGCTCAGGCGAATTGACGAGAAGACCTTCCTGGCCGACGCCAACCTGGACGTTCACGACTTCTGCCGTGCGTTTGAACTGCCGGAAGTCGAGACGCGTATTCACACGCTGGGCGGACTCATCGCGCAGGAACTCGATCGTCTGCCGATGACGGGCGATCTGGTCCGCATTCTGCACGCCCGACTGACAGTCACGCACATGCGCAACCGGCGCATCATGCGCGTCCGAATCTCGCTGGACGAGCCGATCGCCGATACGCCCGATCTCAATGTTCTGCTCGCGCAGTCAGAATCGGCGCCCCCCAACGGCGCCGACGACGCCTCGGCGGGGAGGGCGTCCTCATGATGCTGGCGGACATGAGCTATCTGGGTCTGGCGGCGTGGATCGTCGGCTGCTTCGTCGCCATTGTTCTCTCCGGTCTCTACAGCGGCGCCGAGACGGGCGTTTACTCCCTGAATACGACGCGTCTCCGCATTAACGCCCACGAGGGGCACGGCGCCGCGATCCGGCTGCAGCGGCTGATGAACGATCGCGCGGGACTCCTGTTCACGTCGCTGGTCGGAACGAATATCGCCAACTACATGGCGCCGTTCTGCCTGACGGTGGTGTTTGCGGCGACGCTCGATTTGTCGGATCAGGCCGAGCGCGAACGCATGGCCGAACTCTACACGACGCTGATTCTCACACCGACCGTGTTCATCTTCGGGGAGATCGTTCCGAAGAACATCTTCCACCTGAACGCCGACGCCCTGATGCGGCGTATTTCGAGGATCGTCCAGTTCACCTACGGTCTCTGCCGTGTGACAGGCTTGCTGCTGATTCAGCGCAGCATCATCCACGTCGTCATGCGAGCGCTGCGCAAGGGAGATGAGGATGTCGGCGCGATGCCCGCCCGCGCCGAGGTGTACCACATGATTCGAGAGAGCGCCGCCGAGGGGACGCTGAGCCTCGCCCAAAGCTCCATGGTCGAGCGCATCCATCGGCTCAATACGATTCGCATACGCGATGTCATGGCGCCGCTCAAGGCTGTCGTCATGGCGGAACATGATCAGACGCGGGCCGATCTTGAGCCGCGGCTTGCCAGGACGCGGTTTTCACGGATGCCCGTCTACGAGGCGTCGCGGAAGAACGTCATTGGCGTTGTCCACATCCTGGACATCCTGAACGCCGAGCCGGCCGCGGAGTTGGGAAGCCTCGCGAGAGACACGTCACGCATTCACGGCGACGCCAGCGTGTTCGAGGCGCTGGGCACGCTTCAGCGGGAATACGGCCGCATGGCCATCGTGACGAACAACGCCGGCGACTGCATCGGTATCGCGACGATCAAGGACCTTGTCGAGGAAATCGTCGGCGAACTGACGGCCTTCTGACACGCGTCGAACCAGGCTGCTTCCGATCAGAAAATGAAAAAAGCCGAGACTTCACAACGGAAGCCTCGGCCTGGTGGGAAGACCGCTTTCAATCGCGTGGGCGAAGAAAGCGGGTTGTGGGTCCGAACCGGTGGACGCGGACGTCCGCCTTCGTACATCCTCCAAATCGGACCGCGCATGAACGGGATTAAACAGTTTTCGCCCGTTCCCATGGGGGACGCGTGGATATCGGAACAAGGGCGGAACGTGGCCTACGCCTTGCGGCTGGCGTTCGCGCGCGTGACTGCGCGCTGCGAGACGGAAACGATGCTGCGGCGGGCGTTCTCGAGCGTCAGCTCAACGCCCACGCGAGGGATGCACACGAGGTCATAGCCGTCAGGAAGTTCGTTTCCCTCCAGACGAAACGCCTCACGGATCAGGCGTTTGAGGCGGTTTCTCGCAACGGCATTGCCCTGGCGTCGCCCGACGGACATGCCCAGGCGGGGGTGGTCGAATTCGTTGGGCATCGCATAAACCACCAGAAAGCGATTTCCCGCCGAATGTCGGCCGCCGAAGACGCGCGCAAACGCCTTGCGCCCTGACAGCCGTCGTGATCGGGGAAATGGGTTTGTGCGAGTCAACGTTGTCGTTTCCTTGGTTTGCCCACGCGCAAAAACCGCCGGCCTCGATGCGCGTGGAGCCGGACGGTTAACATAACCGATGCGTCCCATATCGGCGCGTCGGCGTCGACTGAGGAGGATCTCGAGTTGCAGCGTGACCAGAACCCCGATCGACGGCCGCCCGCCTGCGCGCAGTCGATTTCCGTCGTCATACCGAGCTACCGATCGGCAAGTGTGCTCGGCGCGGCGCTGGAGAGCGTGTTCGCCCAGTCGCGGCCGGCCGACGAAGTCATCGTCGTCGACGACGGTGGCGACGACGATACCCAGGAAGTCTGCCGGCGTTTTGTCGGCGTGCGTTATCTCCGGCAGGCGAACGCCGGGGCGTCGACTGCACGCAATCGCGGCGCAGCGGCCGCCGGCGGCGACTGGCTGGCGTTTCTGGACGCCGATGACGAGTGGACGCCAAACAAGCTGGAAAGGCAGGTTCAGGCGATGTTGGCGCAGCCGACGGCCGACTTCTGCATTACGGCCTCGGAGGTCTGGTCCGAGGCGTCGCAGGAATGGATCACGTACGCGTGGCGCGGTTCGCGCGATCCGATCGCCTTGCGAAAGCGCCTGTTGATCCGCAATATCTTTACGGGGCTCTGCTCGTCGATCCTGATCCGGCGTGAAGCGTTCGAGGAAGTCGGTGGCTTCGCCGACGGCAAGTGCTGCGAAGATCGACGGATCGCAATCGATCTGCTGGAAAGGCGACATATTCTGATTCTCGATGAGGCGTTGATCCGGCAGCAGCCGGGCCCGGCGCACTTCTCGAATCCTGAGCGCCATCGCCGCGAGATGATCGCGCTGATCGAGGATTACGATTCCCTCTTCACGGCGCTCGATCCGACGGGTTTCCTGAAGCTCCGCGCCGTGTCTCGCATGCACGAGCGGTCGGGGATGCACTACCTGGAGAATGGTGATGTCGGCGCGGCCCTCTACGACCTGGCGCACGCCGCCGTTCGCTGGCCGCTCCAGCCCAATCCATGGAAGGCGCTTGCCAATACCCTGACGCGACGACGCACGGCGACCCATCGACGGATGGCGATGGCGAGATCGGAGTAGGGGTTCGGGGGGCGGAGGGGTTACCCAGCCGCGTCGTCCTGGGAATCCTGGCAAGAGCAGGCGGACAGAATGCGCATGATCTGCGATCGGATGATCGGTTTCGTGTGATAGTCATCGCATCCGGCGTCCATGCACTTGGCGCGATCCCCCTGCATGGCGTGCGCCGTCAGTGCGACGATCTTGCCGGCGTACCCCGCCTTTCGCAGCGCTCGCGTCGCGGTGTACCCATCCATGATGGGCATCTGCATGTCCATCAGGATGACGTGGAAGGGCAGTCCCACTTCCTCCGCTTCGATGGCCCGTTCTACCGCCGCCTTGCCGTTGTCAACGACGCATACTTCGGCGCCCGCCTTTCGCACCATGTGCACGATCAGGCGCTGATTGTCGTGACCATCCTCGGCCAGCAGCACGCGGCATTCCGCCGACGGCGTGATGTCGATTGGCAGCGCCATCGGTGTTTCGGGCAGGGGCGGCGCGCTGTGCGCTTCGGGGGAGACACCGGGGGGGCCGTTGACGGCGATCGTGAGCGTAAACCTGCTCCCGACACCTTCCGTGCTCTCGACAGTGATGTCGCCGCCGAGCTGGATCGCCAGTTGCTTGCTGATGGCGAGTCCAAGCCCCGAGCCGCCGTAAAGGCGCGTCGTTGACGAGTCGAGCTGTTCGAAGGGGGAAAACAGCTTGTGAATCTGGGAGCTGCTGATTCCGATGCCGCTGTCCGTGACGTCGAAGGCGAGCAGGGGATTCTCCGCGTCCGGCAGAAAGCGCGTCACGACGCGAATTTCCCCCGTGTGCGTGAACTTGATCGCGTTGTTGATCAGATTGATCAGAACCTGTCGAAGTCGCGTCGGATCGGTGCGAATCGTCCAGGGGATCTCTCCCTCTGTGGTCATCGTCAGCCGGAGACGCTTGGCGCCGGCGCGAACCTGCATCAGCGACTGCATTTCGCCGAGGATGTCGTGCGGGGAGCACGGGATGGACTCGACTTCCATCTTGCGCTCCTCGATCTTGGACAGGTCGAGGATGTCGTTGATCAGGCTGAGGAGATGTTCCCCGTTTCGCGTGATCGTCTGGATGGCGTCGCGTTGATCGTCGTCGATTTCGCTCTCCATCAGGATCTGCGCGAACCCCAGGATCGCCGTCATGGGCGTCCTGATCTCATGGCTCATGTTGGCGAGGAACTCGCTCTTCGCCTTTGTCGCCGCTCGAGCCTGACGATTCAGTTCCAGGAGTTCGTTGTTCTTAGTCTCCGTTTCCGCCGCGTAGTCGCGCAGCTTTGACTCCATCCGCTTCCGCTCACTGACATCCGTGTAGATGCCGAGGATGCCGATGACTTCGCCTTCCTTGTTACGGAGCGGGACCTTGCTCGTCTCCAGCGTGATCGTCGTGCCGTCCTTCTGTTGCTGCGTCTCCTCGAAGTGAAGGATCGGCTCGCCCCGGGCCATGGTCTCGACATCCACTTTGCGATAGTAGTCCGCTTCCTCGCGCGACCAGGGCATGTCGTAGTCGCTCTTCCCGATCAGTTCGTCCGGCGACGTGTACCCAGCGGATTCCGCGAGCGCCCGGTTGCAACCGAGGTACCGCGAATCGCGATCCTTCCAGAAGACGACGTACGGAATCGTCGAGAGAATGTCCTGCAGGATTGAGCGCTCCTGAACGAGGTTGCGCTCGATTTCGGCCTGCTTTGAGCCATCCCGGATGATCATGAACCCGTAGTCGACGCCTTGATATCCGAAGGTCGACTGGCACAGGTCCACCGGCGTCGCGTGGCCGTCGGGTCGCGTGATTTCCGTTTCCTGAATGTGCTCGCCCGACGCCGCCAGGGCTTCCCAGTGGGCCCGCCATTGCGCGTCGGACTTCGCCGACGTGAGTTCCCTGATCGAGGGCCTTTCCTGGCCCGTGAGCTGACGCGCCGCCTCGTTCGCGCTGAGGCAGTTTCCAACGGCGTCGAAGATCAGAATGGCGACGTTGGATCGCTCGATTGCATGGGCATACATCGCGATGTCGTGCGACGACGCCGAGGCGTCGTTCGTGGCTGAGCGATCACGGGTTGTTTCGCTGCTCGTTGACATTCAGCCCATCCGGTCGACTGGCTGCGGTAACGCCCAATCCGCTGGAAACGTGTCGCCGCGCCGCGTGTGACAACGTCCGTGTTGGAAGGCGCGGCGGCCAGAAATGCGTCCCCCATCCGATGTAGTTTCCTATCGGTTCTGTCGAAACGACGCCTAAGTGTCGTTTCTTCGCTGAACCGCCCGGTCGCCGCGTCGACTACGTAACACCCCCAATGAGATTTGCGCATGGCCTCTCCGTCAGGGGGGCGAAATCCGGAGTTTCAGGAGGGGGCTGGCGACAGCGCGGCCGGGCCGTCGCCGAGATATCAGACTTGCTGCGGCTCGATGGAGACGCGCAACGGCCGGGCGCCCAGGTGGGACATGTCCGGATCCGCCCCACAGGAACGGACCTGATCGGCCTTGAATTCCGCGTGCTCCTTCATGCCGCTCCAGAGGAGACTGCGACCTGTGTGATGCGCTTCGAGCATGAGCTCGATCGCCTTCCCCGTTTGAAAGCCGAAGACCTTCTGAATCGTCTCGATGACAAACTCGAAGCTGTTGACATTGTCGTTGTAGAGGACAACCGCGTAGGGTGGCTGACGCTTCGGCTTCGGCGACGGTCGTGACGTGGACGTCGACGCGCCAGGCTTGCTCTCGATCGCTGTCGACATGACTGTCATCTCCCGGAGTCGCCGCCCGGCGACGATCCTGTATCGGAACGCCGACGCGGCTCACTCGTTCAATAAATGCGCACGCCGCGCCGGAAATGCAAGGAATTTCTGAAGGACCCGTGACGGGACCGCGTCATCGGCGAGTGTCATAGGCCCGCCGCGCTTCGTTCATTCGGTCTCCGAACGCGAGCGTGATATAGGTTCCGCCCCCTTTGGAATCGTGACTTGAGACAGCCCTGCCCCATGCGAATTCCCACGTGACCGGCTGCGCCAGGATGGCTTCCGCCTTCGACTTGCCGAAGGCAAAGCGATGGTCTCGATGCGTTGGTTCGCCGAGCAGGCGGGTCAGCAACGCCTCGTGGAGCAGCTTCGTTCCTGCCTCGCTCTCGAAGGAATAGTCGTCCCACGTTGCGCCCTTCTCGTACACATCGATCGTTAGCGAGATCGACAGCAGCGTCTGCTCATAGAACGTGACTCTGGCGAGCAGGGGGCGATGGTCCAGCTCGCCCGCGTCGAAAGAGAGTGTCAGGTAGGGCGGCGCGCCACCCGCGTTACGCGCGCCTGCGAAGACGGGGTCAGACGCAAACGCGTCCCGAGTCGTGTCGGGACTGATGGACGCGCCGATGGGCAAGGCAAGCTCGCCGGTTGCTGGGTTGATGCTCAACATGATCGCTATTCGTCCTCGTTCGCCGGTCGCGAAACCCAGTGGACGGCCTGTTTGATGCGGGCGTTTCGCCAACACGCCCGCGAATACGCTGGGCAATTGTATCGCTGCGCGTCGCCGTGTTGTCGTATTCGTCGGCCAGTTCGTACACTAGCCGCCAACTGCCGGGCGGCAGCGCGGCCATTCGAATCGGGAGAGCGTCCATGCCCACGCGAACGAGAGTCTGGGAGATTGTCGAGGCGGCCCGCCAGGGGGATCGCGCGAGCCGCGTGTTCGACATCGGCATCCTGCTGCTGATTTTTCTGAACGTCCTGGCCGTCATTCTGGATTCCGTCGAGTCCATACGAGCCAGATGGGGGCCGCAGTTTGACGCGTTCGAGACGTTCTCCGTCCTGGTATTCACGCTCGAGTACGCGGCGCGACTCTGGGCGTGTACCGCCGACTCGCGATTTCGACAACCGCTGACCGGTCGTCTGCGATTCGTCACGCAGCCCATGCCGATCATCGATCTGCTGGCGATCCTTCCGTTCTACCTGCCGTTCGTCGGCTTCGACCTTCGATCGCTTCGCGTGCTGCGACTGCTTCGAATCCTGCGCGTCGCGAAGATCGGCCGCTACTACAGCTCGCTCAGGCTGATCCGCCACGTGATGCGGTCGAAGAAGGAGGAACTCGTCCTCACGACCGTCCTCATGGGCCTGCTGCTCGTCGTGTCCGCGAGCCTACTGTATTACTGCGAGAACGCGGTGCAGCCGGAGGCCTTTTCCAGCATCCCGGCCACGATGTGGTGGGCCGTCGCGACTCTGACGACGGTCGGCTACGGCGACATGTACCCTGTCACGTTCATGGGCAAAACGTGCGCAAGCGTGATCGCCGTCCTTGGGATCGGCATGTTCGCGCTGCCGACGGGAATCATCGGGGCCGGGTTTGTCGAGGCCATTGAAAAGCGGAAACAGGGACCTGCGATGTGCCCGCACTGTGGGAAATCGCTTGACGGCGACGCGTGATGCGGCTGGCATATGCCGAAGGCCCGTGGCCGATGTCGGAACGGGGGACCGTCGAAAGGAATGACTGAATGGGTCTGGACATCTACGTCGGATCGTTGACGCGATATTACCTGGGGAATTGGGAGAACGTGGTTCAGCGGATATCCGCGGAAAACGAGATTCCCGTCGAGGTCATTCGACCGGAAGGGGACGACGACGACATCGTCACGGATCCGAAGGAAATCCAGGAAGCGGTCTCGATGTGGCGCGAGGCGATCAGCCTGAGCCTCGGAGAGAACCTCGAATCCCCATTGGAGTGGGACGAGCGCGCGGACGCGCCCTACTTCACGGACAAGCCGACATGGGAGTGCTACGCGTCGCTGCTGCTCTGGGCGGCCTATACGGAGCATCCGGACATGGAGCGGCCCGATCGACCCGCCGAGGAATGGTGGGAGGATCCGGCCTATCAGCGGAGCACGGACGAGGAGTTTGATTCAGACTTCGGGGCGCTGGTTCGTGGATCGACGCTCTGGTTTCCCTGCGACTTTGACTTCACCTTCCAGTGCGACGATCTGTCGGACGAGACAATTGTCGTCGGCTCCACGCGGCAGCTGTCGGCGCAGCTGTTCGATCTGAACGCCCGGACCTGGAAGGCCGACGAGGCGACCATCGCGGAGTGGCGGCGCGACTGCCCGTCGCCGGACGCGCCACTGGAGATGGGCGCCCGATACGCCTACTCGATCATGCTCGATCTGGCGCGCAAAGCGACGGAGCAGCGACTCGTCATGAAGCTGGACTACTGAGCCGTCCGGGCGACCTCATTCGGGGAGCGCATCGACGATGACAACCATGACGCCGGAAGAGTTCCGACAGCGGACATTCAGGACGCTTGCGAACGCCTGGAAACAGGGTTGCTTCTGCGACAGCCCGGGCTTCCAGAAACTCATGTCGTTCGACTTTCAAAAGTACGGAACGAACCCCGTCGGGCTGGCGGATACAGAGATCCTGATCGACGAGATCATTCGCAATCGCTTCAAGAAAGAGGGCGGCGACAAGGCGCCGGACCCCGCCGCCGGCTGGCCGACTTACACGTGCCCGCAATGCGGCGCGACCTGCGACGTCGGCTGGCAGGACTACAGCATCAGCATGAACTGCTCGACGGTGAAATTCCACGGTCGGCGCAAACGCGCCAAAGTCGGTCTCTATGTGATCGGCTTCTATGGGTTCAGTAAGAAGAGCTTCGAGAAGATCAGGGATTTCAAACGAGCGTCGAGCGCGAAGGCGTATCTGAAGCACGTGGCTGGGCGAGTGATTGCGGACGAGCGTTGACGGGAATACGGACCGGGAATCGGACAGAGATCGGAGTGCGCTGACACTGTGATGGCGCTGACGACATGATCCGGATTTGCCGGAACATGCTGCTCGGGATGGTCATCTGCGACTGGGGCGGAGCGCTTGGTTCGGTGTTTGGGCTCTCGGCCTACGGATCGACGTCGTTCGTTACGTTCTGCTTGCATGAGGGCGCTGTGTACGTCTCGCTGAAGAAGGAGATGGTGGAGATTTACCAGGCGATGACACCACGATTCGGTATGCGGGACGGTGGATACCGGATGGATTCGGCCCCTCCATGGCCGAATTACGACGGCGTCTTTTTCACGATCCGATACTGGTTCATCGCATTGATCGCCACGCCGTTGTGGTGGATCCTGCATCGAACATGGGCGAGGCAGCGGCAATGGGCTCGCGAAGGCCGCGGCTCCTCCTGCGGGTATGACCTGACGGGTAATACAGGCGGGGTTTGCTCCGAGTGTGGATGCGGCGTGCGACTCACGACAACACGTCTGCAAATAAGATGACATGCTGAAGCGGCTGCGCCATACCGTGTTCGTCTTGCTTTTGATATCGCTGTTGCTGGGCGTTGCGGGCGCTGCGCTGAGCTTCAGGAATCCACTTCACTACCAGATCGAAGCCTCATCTCAACGCGCAATCAATGTTGAGATTGCAGAGGGAAAGGTCTGTGTCTGGCACGTTTGGTGCTCTGATCCGATCGGAATCGATGATGAGCGTGAACTGTTCGATGGCCGCTCACACAACGTCGGCTTTGCCACGCAGTTCACGTTCAGGTTTCTGTGGCGAGATCGATCCGGGCCATATACTTCGCCACGCTTTGTGATCGTATCCCCTTGTGACAGGCTCGGGACGGCCGAAGACGAACCCCAAAAAAGCTATAACATGGAGTCGACCCATTTGGTGTTTCCACTTTGGGCGTCACAAGGGCTGATGTTTCTGGCGTTGGTCCCTTGCGCGATCCGGGGCTATTCGCGATTTCGTCGCACGCGAAACCGTGCGGTGTGCCCCAATTGTGCCTACAACCTGACTGGCAACGAATCCGGCGTCTGCCCCGAATGCGGCGGGGCCGTGGAGGCGGCGGCGTGAGGTGTCCGACGGGATGTTGTCAGAGGCGCGGGTATGATATGACGGGGAATGAGAGCGGAACCTGTCCGGAGTGCGGGTGGATCAAGATCGGCCGCGAGAGATGGATTGACCATGGCAATGCCTGACTTTGAACATTGGTGGTTCGCCGGCGCGCTGGGCCTGGCCCTGACGATGACCGTTGGTCTGTCGATCCGCTCGGGGCGGAAGCGCGAGCGACTTTCAAACGCCTACTTCGGTGTCCTCGCGCTTGCGCTGACCGGGTTGATCGCAGCAGCCGGACTCTTCGCGGATTCCTGGTTCACGTGGAAAAGTCGCGATGATGCGATCGCACGCGCCGTCTCTCGACACGATCCGCGGTTCGTCGAATCACACGACCACGGCTACTACGCGCTGTACGAATTTCGGAATCCCGACACTGGGCAATTGGCCATGTCCGTGGCAAGATACAAGTACGCCTTTCCTGACGTCACTCTGGTCGCCATCCCCTGCGCCGTCGCTGGTCTGATCGTTGCCTTCGCGGTCCGCGCACTCACGGTTCGAATAATGGGCCGTCGACTTCTGGTCGGCCATTGTGCGTCGTGCGGATATGACCTGCAGGGAAACGAGTCCGGCTTGTGCCCCGAATGCGGCCAGGTCGTCGTGGCGGCGACGTGAAGTGGGCGCGCAATAGTGTCGCGGTTATTGCGGTCATGCTGCTGATCACGTGGCTCGTGTCGTCGTTGTTTCTTGGCATCGTTTACGAAAGAGGTCGGTCTGGAATCGCCGTGGATGGGCGCGGATTTGTCTACAACGACAGCAGGACATTCAATCAATGGCCGGCCACGACCACGATTGAATCGACGCCGGTTTTTGGATTCAGATTCAATCTCCCAGCCTACGTCGATGATCCGCGTGTTTTGGCCATTATCCTTCCCCACTGGCTTGCCAACCTCATGGCGTGGACGGCGTTGTTCCTGCTGTGGCGACGGCGCCGGAAGCATCCGAAGGAATGTTGCCAGACCTGCGGATACAACCTGACCGGCAATGTCAGTGGCCGATGCCCGGAGTGTGATACGGCGGCGTCTGTGTTGCAGAGTCGTTGAAGGCGATGGCTTCGTCCCGGCGCGCCCGGTTCACAAGTCGCCACAGGTCCTGGCGCCTCAACCACTGAAACGCGGTGAGTGAGGACAAACCCCTTGAGCGCGGTTCGCGCGCTTCGATGGTTGGAACCTGACTGTCTTGGTGATGATTTCGGAAATGACGATCCGAGGATCGGAAAATCGGAGAGGGGGGGATTCGAACCCCCGGTACGGGTTTGACCCCGTACGACGGTTTAGCAAACCGTTGCTTTCAGCCACTCAGCCACGACGACACAAGGACTTACGACGATTCGCAGAGTTTCTTGGTGTCTGGCTTGGTGTCGATTGTCGAATCCGAGCCTGATTTGGTCCGCCTGATTCAATCCTGGCCTACGTTGCCCGAGCCAATCCGCAGGGCGATTCTAGCTCTTGTGGATTCCGTCAAACCGTCCGACACACGCGAGCCGTCCGTCTGAGCCATCGCGAACGCTGGGGCTATCTCGGCCCCTCCTCGTGTCTGATTCGGGGGGGCAACACAAGGCCTGTCGAGCAACACGCAACGCCCCGAACACATCGGGGGGCTGGCTCGCGTTCTTGCCTGTTTCGTCCTGTGAACTTGTGAACTTGGTGAACCGGATACCGATAGGGGCAGCGCCAAGGGACGCTGGCTCAACTCGGCCCGGTGTCACGTATTTGACGACCCCACCCGGCCCCCAGCAGGGGGGCATCGATGGAGTGGAAAGGCTACGCGGATTTTGGAATTCAATGCTGTATCGACGAATGCAAGGGCGAAATTGAATCCCATGGAGAAAGACCGTATCGTGTGCGCATTGCTCGGGCGTCAACTCACGAGGGCCCTAGAATGCGTCGTGCGGCAATTGGTGTAATTCTATCGACCTGTCTTGCAAATTACAGTGCCTTGGGCGGTATGCGCTTTGTCACTGTCAGGACTATTGACGAAGGTACATTGAGGCCCTTCTTTGGTGACTCAATTCACTTCTTTGAATCTCCACCTTCCATAGAACACGGGCTAGTTGTCGTGCATGTGCGTGAGGGCGGTGGCGCCGGTCCCGAGGGGATACTCGCCCTTGATGCGGGAAACTTGGTGACGATTCTCGGCGAGGCAGATTTTGATTTGGACTCGCCATCTACCTTTAGCCGAGTTACAGCCCCGACTGTTGATGGCAACCATGCACATTTTGCGGCGCTCTACGGAGAATACGTCGGGCTGGGGATTTATCCGAATGCGATCTTCCGATGGAATGGGAACTCTGTTGAACCCATCATGGGTGAGGCGACACCCGTCGCTGGTTACAGTGGGAGCATTATTGAGGTTCGCAATCCTAGTTGCCAGGATGATGGATGCGTGTTCATCGGAACGCTATTCCAGAACTGGGTCTCGACCAATGGCCTTTGGCGCTTGCGTGGTCAGAGTATTGAGCCAATCGTTGTTCAGGGCGACCCGATACCCAACTCTCCCAATTACTTCGAGGGTTTCTCTGTCTCAAGCGCTGACGGTGAGAACGTCGTTTTCATCGCTAGTGACGATAGTGGAGACCGAGCGATTTGCACAGCGATTGGCGACCAAGTATCAGTCGAATAC
>Ga0116152_10002166_pt1 | contig 16017 bp, 13 predicted proteins | sample AD_UKC119_MetaG_FD_89894 | JGI IMG/M metagenome (GOLD analysis project Ga0116152, IMG submission 89894) | Active sludge microbial communities of municipal wastewater-treating anaerobic digesters from Hong Kong - AD_UKC119_MetaG | ecosystem: Engineered > Bioreactor > Anaerobic > Digestate... | reverse complement strand
GCTTCCGCCGCCGGAGCCGAGACCGCCCCCGCCGCCGTTTCCGAGGAATCGGCCCCCGCCATTGCCGCCGACCTGGTTCTGATTCTGCCCGGCCTGCGTGATATCAATCTCCGGCCCTTTGAAGTTCGGAACACTGAAGATCAGGTCGCGGATGTCATAGGCGACAAATCGCGTCCGCCGACTCAGATCCTCCTTGGTGGAGATCCGAACGATCCCGTCATCGATCTCGTAACCGAGTTCGACCTCGCCGCCCCCAACCTCGCTGAGGACGAGTTCGATTGTCTTCTCAAATGTGACATCCGTCAGCGACAGCGAGACTTCGGCGTCCCGCTCGACGGCGACGGCTTCCATCGCCGCCCAGTTCGGGACGATGTTCAGTCCCGTCATCGCGCGAATGCGATCGACGACCCCCTCGAATGTCAGTCCGTCGAAGCGGATTTCCGGCGCCCGCGATCGCAGTTGCGATCGCGCCTGCCGCGTCTCCTCGGACTCGCGAATCTCTTCGTTCGACTGGCGGCGGGCCGACTTCTGCGGCCAGTCCGCCGGGTAGCGAATCAAGTCACCGTAGGGAATTCCGTCTTCGTCCAGCTCGATGTAGGCGGTTCTCGCCTCGTGGTAGCGCGTCGCCGCGGCCGCACGCGACCGTCGGGCCTGGCTTGCGTCTTCAATGACCCGTCGGAGCCAGATCGCCCGCTCATGGTTTGGATCGGTCTCGATCAGCGTGTCGAGCGCCTGCAGCGCCTCGTCGAAGCGACGCTCGGCGTTCAGGGACTCGGCTCGCGTCATCAGCTCCTCGACGACGCGGCGTCGGCTGTCGGCCATCGCGGCCAGTCGCGTCGATTCCCGGTGTCGTATCTCTTCCAGCTTGGCGCGGATGGACTCTTCGTCATGACGACGGGATTCGTCAGCCACATAGGTTCTCAGGGCGGCCACGCGATTTCGATAGTCATCCACTGAAGCGGCGTTGGGCGCGAACGATCGCGCCGACTCGATGATCTGCGCCGCCTGATCCACACCGGCCGAGGCGAGCGTGAATTCACCTTTTAATACAGACCTGCGTACCGACTGCTCGGCGTCCGCGTACGTCGCCTTGGCGCGATCCCAGAGGAGCTGGGCGTCGGCGGCGGCGCGATCCAGAAGGCGCGTCGTTTCGGAGGCGGCGGATTCCGTGGTCGGCAAGGCGGCGTCGCCGTTCGCCGTGACGGCGTCGGTCAGGGAATGCCCCGCCGATGCTGTCGACGAGCGATCCGGTATCGGCGCGGGGCGGAACCTGGTGGACCAGGATCGGACACCATCGGCGAGCCGGGAAGCCGACTGTGCGCGGGACTGCGAAACGTCGGGCTCGTCCGCCACCGGCGTCATGATCTGAACGCCCCGCCCGGCCGAAACGACGGTCTGTGCGTCCGCCGGCGCCTTTCTCGATCTCGCCGACGGATTGTCCCAGGGCTCGATGGCGGACATCAGCAATACGCTCGACGCCACGACGACGAGAACGCCATGAAATACCATGCCACGACGATGGCGCCCGGCGCTGGCGCCGAGGATCGAAATCAGACGCCCTTCCAGCCGCGTCCTGGCGGCCATGTTCAGCGCCACGGCGGCGACCATGGGGCGTCGTCGCATGCGCGTCGCGATATCGAGGAGCGTTTCGGCGTACGTGGAAGGTCGAGTCCCGATGCGAACGACATCGTCGTCGCAGGCGAGTTCGCGCACCTCTTCCAGCCGGCGGCCGACAAACCAGACGAGCGGGTTGAACCAGTGAACGACGCAGGCGAGACGGGCGCACATCTGCACGAGCCAGTCGTGTCGCCGAACGTGTGTCAACTCATGCAGGAGGACGATACGCAGTCGATCGATCGGCCAGTCCCGCCAGCTCGACGGCAGCATGACGATCGGTCTCAACTCTCCCCATGTGATCGGGGAATCGATCGCGTCCGTCTCGATCAGGCGAATCTGTCGCCGGAGGCCAAGGCCCTGAGACACCTGCCGGACCACGCGCTGTGCGTCCGCTTCCTCAACCCGCTGGCCAAATCGAAGCCATCGATTCACTCGGAATGTGCCCAGGAGCAGCCAGAAGAGCCCGACGACGATCCCGCTGATCCATATACCGACGGCCAGCACCGACCAGTTGACGGCGCCCCATCGTGGCTGGCCAGCACCCGAGTTCGCGGCGATCCCCTTTGCGTGCGGGGCGGCCGGCGTTGACGCAGCTGCGACGACAGTCGGCGCGGCGATGAGATTGGAGCCGGAGGCGTCGCCCTGAACGTTCACACGCCCGACAGGCGCCGACAGCGTCGTCGCGGATATTCTCCGAGCGAGCTGTTCTGTGGCCGTATGGGTCAGCGTATCAGGCGCATCGCTCGCGACGGGCGTCGATGCAGTCGGCGGCGGCATGAATGACTGGAAGGCGACGGTCTGAGTCGCGGCGCCCCCTGGCTCCGGAAGCAGCGGCACACGATACCGGGGCATCACGTTGGAGAGGACGGGAACGACAAGAACGCCGAAGACAGCAATGGCGAGAACCGCGTGTCGATAGCGTGGCGCCGCCCTGCGAAGACCGATCACGGCAAAGACGGCGACCAGGAGGATGAACGTCGCCTTCAGCGTTGCGTCCAGCAGCCCGAGCCAAACGCCGTCCGACACATCGAAGTGTCGGAGCATTTCGATGATTTCCGACATGTTAGCGCCCTTCCTTTTTGGCCCGGTCAATCATCGCCGAGAGCCGGTCGAGATCGTCGTTCGAGAGCTTGCCGTCTTCCAGATCAATCAGCGCGGCGACCGCGTGCTGTGCGGAACCGTCAAAAAACGTATCAATCAAGTGGCGGACCGCCGACTTGCGCGCCGCCTCGCGCGGGACCGTCGGAACGTAAACGTAACGAGGCCCGTCCTGCTCGTGAGAGAGATGGCCCTTCTCTTCCAGGATTCGAAGCGTGGCGCGGACCGCGGAATAGCTGGGCGGTTCAGCCATCTGCTCGCGAACATCCACCGCCGTCGCGCGCCCCATCGCGTAGATGATGTCCATCATCTCGCTCTCACGTCGGCTCAGCTTGGGTTTGCGGTTTCGCGGCATAAGAGGAAGTCCTTGTTGCAATCCGTGGCGGCGTGGAAGGAGGTTCGCGTGCGGTTTTTTCAGCACTCTGCTAAAAAGTTAGCACTCAATCCGGTCGAGGTCAAGGATTTTGGGACGGATTTTCTCGAAATTGTGGCCGCGACCTCCCCTTCAGCAATTATTGACGGTTGAATGTGACTTTTCGTACGATCGCGCATGCGAGTCATTCCACACACGTCCGGTCGCCCCTTCGACCGAACCCTGCAGAAGGACACTTTTGACATGCAGTACCGTCACGTACGTATCGCGGTCGTTGCGATGGCCGGTTTGTCGCTCGGCGTTTCCAGCCTCGCAGTCGCTCAATGGCCCTCGAATGCCGCTGCGAACCTCCGATTGACCGATCGAACCGGCGAACAGACGCAATCCAAGATCCGGGCGACCTCCGATGGCGGCTGCTACGTCAGTTGGTACGACAATTCGAGCGGCGGATACGACGTCCACCTTCAGCGACTCGATCGGGACGGGAACATTCTCTGGTCGCACAACGGCCTTCTCATCGCCGATCGATCCTTCAGCTCCACACAGGACTATGGTCTCGCCGTGGACCCGGAGGACAACGCGATCATTACCTATCGCGATGATCGCGCAACGGGCGTGCAGATCGGCGTCAACAAGGTCCTGCCAAATGGCGTGCTGGCCTGGGGCGCTAACGGCGTCCTCGTCACGAACACGACGGCGTCCGTGGCAAATCCGAAGGTCACGGCAACGACGGACGGCCACTACATCGTCGGCTGGTCGCAGGACGCATCCATCGGGATGCAGCGGCTGGACGCCGACGGCGCGCCACAATGGACGGCGGGTGGAATGATCCTGACGCCTGCGGCCGGCAGCTACATCATGAGTGAACTGCAGCCGTCGATCGATGGCTCATTCATCGCGCTCTGGGTTCGCCCCACCGGCAACTTCCTGTCGCCCAAGCATCTCTACTCGCAGCGATTCGAGGCCGATGGCGTCGCGCTCTGGAACAGCGGCGATCCCGTCATCATCTTCGACGCCAACTCCGTTCAGTTCGGCTACTTTCCGTCCTTTGTGACAGACGAAAGCGGCGGCGCCGTTTACGGATGGTATGAGACAGGCGGCGATCGCAATTGCTACGCCCAGCATGTGCTTGTCGACGGAACCGTTCGGTTTGCTCACAACGGCGTGGCCGGGTCCATTCAGGCGGGACGACTCGGATTGTCGCCGGATGTCTCCTACGATGCGGCAAACGATGACATCTACCTGTTCTGGACGGAGACCAACACAAATCAGAACGCGTGGGGCCTTTACGGCCAGCGATTCGCCTCGGGCGTTCGACAGTGGTCGGACAACGGTCTCGAAGTCTCGGCGCTGGACGGCCAGCAGGAGTCGTTCGTGCAGAGCCTCGTGGCCGGCGGTATCCCGATGGCGTTCACGTTCGACGGCTCGGCGAGTGACCTGATCATCGGATACGGTTTTGACGCAACGGGCGCCATGATCTGGACGGGGGGTTCGACGACAGTCACTTCCGCCGCCAGCGACAAGCTCCGTCTCGACTCGGTTTCAAACACCTGCGGCGATGCGCTGCTGACCTGGGGCGACGCCCGTTTCGATACCAGGGACATCATGGCCCAGAATGTGAATCCCGACGGATCGCTCGGCGCGGCGATCCCGGTGGTCGCCGACATGAACTGCGATGGCGATGTGACGCTTGCCGACGTAACGCCGTTCGTCCTGGCGCTCCTGGACGCCGACGCGTACGCCGCTCAGTTCCCCTGCTGCGACATTGGAAACGCCGACGTCAATGCTGACACGGAAATTGACGGTCTCGATATTCACGCGTTCACACAGTCGATCCTGGGGAACTAGGCGTCGGGATCAGACTCCCCGCTCGCTGTACCAGAATTTCCGAAGCCCCACGACGTTGTCGTGGGGCTTCTTCTTTTGTTTGAGCCGCCCCCAATGAGGACAAACGTCGCGCGAACCTGACGAAAACGCGGTTATCATGCCCGACGAATTGATCGGGAGGGATTCGATGTCGATGCTCTATGAAGTGAATGCGGAGTTCGATGACCCGCGTATCGCAGAGTCGTGGGAGACGTGGATTCTGGACGAGCACATCGCGGATGTCGTTGCGGCCGGCGCCGAATCCGGAACACTGCTCCGCGTCGATAGTGACGATGGTGTCAGTCGCCTCAGTGTCCACTACCGCTTCTCGTCCCGCGCCGCCCTGGAGATCTATCTGCGGGACCACTCGCCGCGATTGCGAGATGAGGGTTTACGCCGATTCCCGTTGGAAGCGGTTCGCTACAGCCGACGTGTCGCGGCGATTGTCGAGGCGGACGAGTCGAACCACGCGTGACCTGATCTGCCGCCCCGGGTTCGGAGCATTCCGTACATATCACAACAGAAGGCGTCGGGACTCTGACGGGGATGGCGATCACCGGGCGGATGACGACTTGTGTCGAAATTGGTGGCCAACCCACTGATGTGCCGTTAATATTTCAAGTGCGGGCAAGACGCCCGTGGAACCTGCGGTCTCCTGACCGCCGGTGGGGAAGACGATCGCAGTCAGCAGCGGTTCGAGATTCTCTCTCGCCCGATCATGCGGCTGCACACTTGGGCCTCTGGTGGCGACGCGGTCGCCGCCGGCAGCAGGTCGCGGCGCCTCGCAAGGATGGGCGGTGGTGAACAAAGGATGGTTCATTCCTGCACTCATTGCAGGCGCGGCGGCCTGTACCGTCGCATTCTGGCTGTATCTGGATACGTCGGACTCTGAGCCGATCGCCCGCCGATTCAGCCCATCTCCGTCATCATCAGCAGCCACCAAGGCGGATACGCCCAACGATAACGGCGTCGATTCGTACCTGGCCGCGCTTCTCAGGTCCGACGCGGACGCGCCGTCGAAGGGGAAGGCGCCAACCTCGACAACGCCCCCCATCGCACAGGCCCCATCGCCGACGAAGCCGAAATCGACCAAACCGCCCGCAGCTTTGAATCCGAGATCGGAAGAGACAAGGGTCGTGACGGCGCCGCCTCCGGCGCCCACGCCTGAGCCCACGATCTCGCCATCGCCGAATCCAGATGTCGCCAAAGCGGTCCCAGGGGTTGCGACGGCGCCCCCCCCGCCGGCGCGCCCCTCTCGTCGCGGAGCGCTCAAGGGGCTCAAAGAGGCGCTGATCAGTTACGCCTTCGCCCGACTCGACAGTCTTGACTTTCTGGCAATGGAGCTCGATCGCAATTCGCTGCGCTGGCGAAGCAATCTGTCGAGGGACCCGCAGCTGATCACACTGATCGCCTGGATCTACTACTACGCCGGTGACATCGACAGCGCGGATCGCGCGTTTGTTCGAGCCACATCGCTGCGTCCCGAGTACGCGCCGGCCCTGCGCGGCCGAGCGAAGGCCAACATGGAACAGGGCCGATACGCCCAGGCGACGACAGCGCTTCAGGATCTTTGCCGTGCGTACCCAAAGGACGTTGACGCCCATTACAACCGTGGCGTGTTGCTGACGCGCGTCGGACGCCTTGGCGAGGCGTCGGACGCCTATCGCAAGGCGCTGTCGATCAACCCAAAGCACGTTCGCTCGATCTACAACCTCGCGGCGATCGCCCAGCACGACGGTCGCCTTGCCGACGCCCGCCGACTGTGGGACTCATTCACATCCCTCGAACCCAACGTCGTGAGCGTCTGGTTTAACCTGGGCGTTGTGCACCTGGATTACAACGAACCGCTCGAGGCGGCTCGCTGTTTTGAGGCGGCCGTCTCGATCAACCCGGAAGAGACTGTCACACAGATCAATCTGGCGCTGGCTTACATGGAGGCCGGACACCTCGAGGCGGCGCAGCAGATTCTTGAGGACGCAGACAACGAATCGCCGTGTACGCCGGCGATCCTCGATGCGCTTGCCGAGGTGAATCGCCGACTCGCCGACTGGGCCGCCAATCGGGCCGTCTTTCTTGCCCGAGCCGCGTCGATTGAGAGAGAATTGGCGGACATGCGACCGGCCGATATGGCCTATGAAAGCGTCGCGGGCGATCCCACCAGGGGTGAGTCGGCGGACATCAACCGTCCGTAAACATCGAGCGTCTTCTGAGTCCAAACCCGTCGCTGGGGCCTCCACTGGCCAGGCGTTCCTCCTTCCCGGAAAGCTGACCTCTGATTTCTCAACGGTCCGGCGGCGCCGCATTCATTATCGTCCGTCGACCTGGCGAGGTCCTCGTCCATAGAATCAATCGCCCGGCACGGTATACCAAGGTCATTCCACGCGCCTGATTCTCTGCGCGAATGACCCTGCGGCGCACTCCGGACGCCGATTTACGCTTCCTCGGGGGATGAAGCTATGCGCATTTCCATTGTGACCGCCATTCTGACATCGGCGTTCGTGGCGCTCAGTCACGCGAACGCCCAGGTTGTCTATCGCATCAATGCGGGCGGTCCGGATTATCTGGATTCGGACGGCCAGCTCTGGCGCAGCGACGCGGCATTGGGCTACTACAACGTGGGCGAATCGTTCGCCGTCGATGATTCCGTGGAGATCGACGGTACCGATCTCGCCCCGGTCTATCGTTCGCATCGATATGACAGTTCGCTGGCAAACCCGGAGATGACCTATTCGTTCCCCGTCGCGCCCGGGTTCTACAGTGTGCGGTTGCTGTTCGCGGAGACCTACTGGGGCTTCGAGGGGCGTCGGCGATTCGGCGTTGAGATTGAAGGCGAGATCGTCCTTGTCGACTACGACATTGTCGGCCTGACGGGCGGCAAGTTCGTGGCCGACACACAGCAATTCGTCACGCAGATTCTCGATGGGGATCCCACGCTCACCATCGAATTCACACACGGATCCATCGATCATCCGCTGATCTGCGGGATTGTGATCGAGTCGATTCCACCATCGCCGATTATCGTGAATGGCGAGACGGCCGAAATGACAATCGTCAGGAATTCGACCTGTTCCAACAGCGCCAATCTGATCTCACTCAGCGCCGTGGATCCCGATACGGATGTGTCGACCCTCCAGTGGTCGATTTCGGTCCCGCCGGCGCTCGGGACCGCTTCGTTTCAGGGTGGCGCCGGCGTTGGCGAGAACGTGATCGTCTGCTACAGACCGGCGGCGGGGCAGATTGAACCCGATGTCTTCAGCGTTGCGGTCGCGGATGGCGACGGCGACAACATGGACGAAATCGAGATCTCTGTCGCGATTCGCGATACACAGGCCCCGATCCTCACCTGCCCGGACGATATCACGCTTGACGCCGATGCCGGATTCACGCCGGCGATTGCGGGCATGGCCGTTGCGACAGATGACTTCGGGCTTGCGCCGGTCATTTCCTACAGCGACGCGGTCTTTACGGGGACCTGCCCCGTCGCCGTCGAGGTACGCCGCACATGGACGGCGCGCGATTCGTCGGGGAACGTCGCCAGTTGCACACAGCGCGTGTTCATTCGTGACAACGACACGGATGGTGACGGGACCGTGGACTGTGCGGACGTGGCGCCCGATGACGCCGACGTGGGGGGTTCCGGTGGCGACAACGGCGCAAACAACTCGAACGACAACAGCAATGCGGGAGATGATGGCGACGCGAACGCCAACGACAATTCCAGTGACGGCGCCAACGGCGGACAGATCGGCAGCGGCAACAGCGGTTCGATCGTCGATCCCATCACAGGAGAGCCGATTCCCGCGGACGCGTGCTGCGGCGGCGGTCTGCCCATGATGACGCCTTTCTTCCTGTATGGCTGGCGGCGTCGACGGCGATTGTCGAGGCGCGTTTCGTAGCGAAGATCGTCAGCAGCCCCCGCGTTTTCAACTCTCATCCTGTCGCGCACAATACGTCCAGAGGCTGGCGAAGATTCCACGCCTGACAGGACCTGTATCATGCGCGCATTTGAAATCCAGCAGACATTTGGCCTCGACGCTCTCACGCTTTGCGAACGGCCGGATCCAGCACCCGGCCCCGGGGAAGTCATGATCCGGGTGTTGGCCGCGTCGCTGAACTATCGTGACCTGCTGATGGTTCAGGGGCATTACAACCCGAAGCAGCCGCTGCCGCTGATTCCGTTGTCGGATGGCGTGGGCATCGTTGAATCTGTCGGGCCGGGCGTGTCGCGCGTGAAGGTCGGCGATCGAGTCGCGGGCGTTTTCGCGCAAACGTGGATCGCGGGCGATCCCCCCGCCGATGTCCGGTCCTTCACATTGGGCGGCCCCATCGACGGAATGCTGGCGGAAAAGGCAGTTCTGACGGAGATGGGCGCCATCATGGTTCCGGAGCATCTGACGGATGAGCAGGCGGCGACGCTGCCCTGCGCGGGTGTGACGGCGTGGAGCGCACTCGTCGAACTCGGCGCCCTGCGCGCCGGCGACACAGTGCTCCTGCAGGGGACGGGCGGCGTGTCGATCTTCGCACTGCAATTCGCGAAGCTGGCGGGCGCGCGAACAATCATCACGTCGAGCAGCGACGAGAAACTGGAGCGATGCCGGCGACTCGGGGCGGACGAGACGATCAACTATGTGGCGACGCCGGACTGGGACGGTGTCGTTCGCGACATGACAGAAGGCCGCGGCGTCGATCATGTGGTTGAAGTGGGCGGCGCTGGCACGTTCGGCAGGTCACTTCGGGCGGTCCGTATCGGCGGGCGAATCAGCGTCATCGGAATCCTCTCCGGCGTTCAGGCGCCGGCGGAGCTGACGGCGATTCTCATGCGGCGCGTTGCGGTACAGGGGATTTTCGTCGGTTCACGGGCGACGTTTGAAGCGATGATTCGCGCCGTGGACCACGGGAAGCTCGCGCCGGTCGTGGATCAGGTGTTTCCGTTCGAAGACGCGCGAAGCGCCTTTGACGCCATGCGAAGCGCGAAACACTTCGGCAAGATTGTCATTCGCGTCGCGTCGTAGATACCCGTCGCCGGCGCCCACCTAAAACCGGATCGTCACACTGTCGCCCTTCGGCGTTATTCGCACGACGTGATTCTCCGCGTTCATCGTGACGAGTGCACCCTCGCATCGAATCGAATAGTCGAACTGATTGTGCCGGAACCGAATCGTCTCGCCGTCGACGCCCGCGATTGATGTCGCTTTGGCGCCATCCCAGGCCAGGGCGAGCGCCCAGCGGCCTGGGGCGCTCGCGCCGGTCAACGAAATTCGAATGGACCTGGGGTCACAATCGAGATTGACGGCGCCACTCGTCTTCAGCGGAATCGTGACGCGCAGCGAGTCTGCGCCGGTCTCCGCAACAGTCGGCGATCCGCACGACAGTTCGCTCGCGGCGCCGTCTGCGGCGAGGCTGACAAGTCGCAGGCCCGCCAGGACGCCGTCGCGCCGGCTCCAGTTGAAGCCGTCCAGCACCGGGAGCGTGTCGTAGACGCAATGATGCGTTGTAACGTTGTCGTTCAGGTAGCGCTCGGCGTAATTCTCATTGAAGAGATGGATGTCCCGGAGTCGCCAGCGCTCGTGATCCCGGAGAACATTGGCGCGATAGAAGCGGCTTTCATACCAAACGCTTTGGCGGCCCTCGTCGTTCCATTCCTTCAGGGCGACGATGGATGTCGCCGGCGTCACGTCAAACTTCTGACGAAACCACCTGCCGGATGTTTCCAGTGTCTCAACGCGCAGACGACCCTTGCGCGTTTCTTCGGCGAGCAGCGCGTATTGATCCTCAAGCCCCTTCGACATGGCGGGCCAGCCGAACGAATTCTCCTGGCCGACCTGCGTGTACGCGAACGCGAGACAAGGCGAATGGAAGTTCACGTCGAAGAACCATCGCACCCAGTCTGGATTGCCGCCGGCGCGAGGATAGACGGGTTCCAGGGAGATGACGCCCTGCCGATCATGGCCGAGCCCCGTGTCGTACTGGTTGATCGGATCCGAGCCCAGCATGCGAAAAACGGGGACGTTCAGCTGCGCCGTCTTCGTCTGGGCCGGCATGAAGGCGTTACGCCGACTGGGATAGTAGGCCTGGTTCCAGTAGCCGCCCCACAGGTTGTAACCGTCCGTGCCCATCTGGTCCTTGCAGATGCAGGCGGCGATCACGCCATACTGATCCGCGGCGTAGTTGAGTGTCGGCGCGTCGAGTACCCAACAGCCGACGGATTTCGGCGTGTATCCGAAGGTCGCCCGGAACCTGTCCATGTAGACGTCAACGAGCCTGCGGCGTTCGTCGGGCGAGTAGCCGATGGTGAATCCGACGTCCGTGTGCCAGTCCCAGGGATATCGACCGCGCCACGTCAGCCCCGCCGCCTCGACCTGCGGCTGGACGACTTCGAGCCAGGCGCCGACTTCGTCATTCGGGTTCAGCTCTGACTTGAGGAGGTCCACGAATGCCGGCGTAACGAGGGCGTCGTACTGGATGAGAAACGTCGTCGGGAGTTTGTGTTTATGGGCGAGCTGAATCTGCCGCCGGACCGGCTCCACGAGGTCGATCTGCGCACGAGGCTCGACACCCCGGATGAAGTTGATGATGTTGACGATGCGCGGCGCCGGCGGGGACTTCGATTCCGGAATGTCAGCGGCGGCGGCGGGATGGGCGAACGTTAGGACCATGGCCAGAGCCATTTTTCGCCCCGGCGTCCACTGAAAGCGCGGGCGCCGACTACTCAGTCGCCCTATGGAAACACGTGTGGACAGACCGGCGAATACAGTGGGAGTTGGGGAGCGCATCGGCGTCGGGTCCTCGCGGGCGAATCACATCGTGGATGGCCATCGAGGATATCACAAAGCGCGCGGGGAATTGTATTGAACAATTCTCGCATGCGGCGGACTTTTGACCGGGCTGCGGTGGCTGGCGGCGGCGCATTTCGCGGTTCACGATGGCGTACCGCGGAGACCACCGGTGCTCGTTACGGGGCGATCATGACGATTGGCCGGCGCCTCCCAAGGGCGGCTCCCGGCTACTCGGAAGCCGATTGGGCTCCCGGCGCCTCGGCGAAAGAGGTTCTTCCAATCGGGGAGGAAATTGCTAACATGAAGAGTCTCTCGTGCCCCGATTGGCGTTGAAGAGTCTGTCGGAGAATCGGGAAATTCGCGGCGGCGTCGAAGCGATTGAAGCGTCGAGGCGAACTGCGGGCGTAATTCAGTGGTAGAATGCCAGTAAGTCCTTTCCCGCCCATTCTTGACCCCGAAAAGCCAAAAAGGGAAAATATTAGGGAAATAACTATTCCCTGTTTTCGCCCTGAAAAACGGCTTTCGCGGAGTCCTTTCCATGACAAATCGCAACGGTCCCGGTCGCCCCAATAAGGGCACCTACGTCACGTCCTGGGGGGAAACAATCGACGGGGCTTACAAGGGCAAAGACAACAAACTCCGCCCCATCGGTATGTCGAAACCCGCTTTCAGTCTGCGTGATGAAGCCCGCGCCGTGATGAAGTTCCGACGATGGCTATCAGCACAAGGCGTTGGTCCTCGGGCGATGACGGCTGAAGAAATCGCAAGACAGGATGCCGAACAACTGGAGGCGATGAAAACCTATCAGCCGCCCGGTTCCGAATACGGCGAACCGCTCGACGATGCAATGGATGACATTTCTTGGCGGCTTCACGTTGAACGCCGACGCGTCAGAAATCTAATCCTGACCAATCCGAAAAAAGCCGCTGTCGAACTCGACATCCCCCACCTTGCGTTCTACCCAGCCACGCCCGTCAAGCCGCTCTTTACGTTGGCAGAACTCGGCAAGAAATACTGCGATGAAGCCCGCAACAAGGCTGGCAAACCACTGGCGAAAAAGAATCGCACAAACTCCGAAGTTTGGTGGAACGAGTTTGTTGCCCTTGTCAAAGTCGATTATGCACGCGACCTGACGAAAGCCCACCTTTCGGACTACGCCAAGGTCATTGCAGCCCGTGATTACGCTCCGGCAACGATTCGTAACCGCATGGTCAAGGTGAAGGCAATTCTGAACTGGGGACGCAAGAAAACAGACGATACCGAAGACTGCCGTCAAGCCGTTGACTATTGCGAAAGCGTGTTCGATCTTCCCGAAGTCGAAGTTAACCCCCGCCCCATCACGAAAACCGAGTTCCTGAAACTCCTGAATCTCGCCGACAATCGCATGAAAGCCATGTTGCTGCTTGGGCTGAACTGTGCCATGCATAACGGCGAAATCGGCAAGACGATGAAAGCCGACTTGGACCTGGACACCCGTACATTCGACGCCAAACGATCAAAGACAAGCAAACGTCGGGTCGCCCGGCTCTGGGATCGGACGGTTCGGGCAATACGCACCTACCAATCTGAGAACCCCAACAAAGCCGCTCCGCTATTCGTATCTCGGACAGGTCGAGCCATGACGGGCGAGAACATCCGCCAACTTTTCGTCACGTTGCGACGACAAGCCGGACTCAATGAAGACGTGACGATGGAAGGCTTGCGAGACGCTGCCTACACCATTGCATGCCAGGTTGATAGTTACTACGCCAAGTTCGTCGCCGGACATACCATCAAAGATGAATCGAAGAAATACGTGGATCGGGGGATTAACCCCACGGTAGTCGCCTGTTGCGAAGCCATCGAACAGCACTTTTTCCCGAGCAACCCTAAGAAAACGCGGGGAAAGAAATCTCCAGGGTGATAGAATCTCTATCTCGGGTAAATATGTCGGATCATTCCATTCCGATAGTCGTGATGGATGCGTTCGGCGCGAACATATTGGAGATTCGACGATGGACGATACGAAACTACTTAGCGCGTTCTTTCTTGGCGTAGGCTTGGCATTTGAGAGCCTTAACACGAAGCCAGACCACAAGATATGGAGCGTGATTTGGTCTCATCTGGACCAAATTGCGGACAGTGAGACCACGAAGCACCAATCGGCATCCGAGTGGCAACAGCAGTTTCCCGATGTGCCTTTGGACCTTGATAAAGTCACTCGGACCACAAATCAAGCGATTAGACACGACCAAGACATGGCACGCCGAATCCGAGATGCATACAACCAGATTCGCGAGCAACACGGTTTTTGACGCCGCAGGAACAAGGTATGGCTAAAAAGGAATCTTCGGGCTGCGGCTGTCTTGCTATCATCGTCCTTGTTACGTTCTTCTTCACCAGTCCGTATTGGATCGAATGGTCCACAACGACTTGGATTCTCATCGTCGTCGGACTTGTCGTGCTCATGATCTTGGGAGCCAAGTTCGCCGAGCCTTCAAACTGCCAAATTTGCGGAAACGTCTTGAAGCGAAACAAATACGTTTGGAATCTTGGCAGAAAGAAAAAAGTTGTTTGCTCGCACTGCAACCGACGGCTTGAAAGCGAGCAAAGCCGCGACGCATTTAGGAATCGGTGAGATGCAAGACACAACGTGCCAACATCGCAACCTAAATCGAATCTACGATCCTGAGAGTTCTTCTCAATACAAGTGCGATGATTGTGGTCAAGAGGTTGACTGGAAGGTCGGTCAAGTGATTGAACGCCAGAATTGGGCAGCCAAAGGACTTGGAATCTTCGGCGACATTACGGATTGGCGGAAAGAACATCTCGCTAGGCTCGAATACTGGGAATCCAAGGGCTTTGAAGTCGTCGAGTGGATGTCCGCCAATGACGAGTTCACTTGTTCAAAGTGCCATGAACGAGATGGGAAGCAATTCACGATTTCTGAAATGCGCGCCATGCTTGAGACGGAGTTCTGCTGTCCCAAAGACAGGGACCAAGGATGCCGATGCTGTATTAACATTTGTTCTGATCTTGTTTGAATCGCAAAGCCCGGAACCTGACGGATTTTGATCCTCACGTTTGCCCCCAGATCGTCGCATCTAAATTCTGAGACGCATCACTCGTAACCACTTCCAAAACCCGCCAAATCGCAGCCAAACCAGCCCAGCGCAGAATAGTCACTTCGTAACAACTTTGACCCCGTAACACGGGCCTCCTTTGCATCACCGCTTATAAAAAAAGGTCTGGAATTTCACTTGGCGTAATGACCTTTCCAGCGTCCCGTGTCCTCGGGTATCGCCCCATTTTGAAAGGTCACAACATGACAAGAAAACGCAGAAAAGAGTTCCGTTTAGCCACCTTCGCAATCGTCGCCAGCATCACCTTGGCGTTCGTCGTTGCCGTCGTTCTCGGCTATTACTTCGATCCCTATCCCCTCGCCAAAATCGCGGGGTGGTTCCATGGCTAAACCCAAGATCGGCTGTTATCTCAGGGTTTCAACCCGAGACAAGCAAACCACGAAGAGTCAACGTGAAGCCATCCGACAATGGACGAAATCCAACCACATCAGGACCGACGATCTCTCGTTCCATGAGGATAAGAAATCAGGCGCGACGGCAGACCGTCCAGCCTTGGCAAAATTGCTCCGCGCCGTGGATCGTGGGCGCGTCGATACGGTCGTGGTGTTCCGCCTGGATCGTCTCGCCAGAAATTTACGTGACGGTCTCGCCATCCTTGCCGATCTCGCATCCAAGGGTATCCGAGTCGTCAGCATCAGTGAGAATATCGACTTCGGAAACTCAACCGGACGCTTGATAGCGAACATTCTGTTGGCTGTCGCTGAGTTTGAACGTGAGACCACGATAGAACGCATCCGCGCCGGGATGGCTGCCGCCAAGGAATCCGGCAAGCACGTAGGTCGCCCAAGAAACGACAAGAAACTAAATCGGATTCGCAAGATGTTTGATTCCGGCATGAAGGCGACGGAGATAGCCGACAAACTCGGATGTTCCAGGGCGAATGTTTACACAGCCCTGAAAAAGACATGCAAGGAATCGAAGCAATCTGCGGCGTAAGCAACCCCCAGACACTATATCTTGCTTTTGCAGGAACCCCTTGGCAGCGTAGCCTTGGGGTTCTTGCATTTCTGGGCAGGTCTCGCCCCACATCTCGCCGAATACTTAAGAGCCTATCCCAATAACTGTCCCGCCTGTTGAAACGCGATGATCGCGGAGGCCAGATGCAGGACGGCGATGTAGTTCTCTTCCTTCTTTTCCCAGCGGATCAGGATTCGGCGAAAGCGAT
>Ga0116152_10002165_pt1 | contig 16018 bp, 17 predicted proteins | sample AD_UKC119_MetaG_FD_89894 | JGI IMG/M metagenome (GOLD analysis project Ga0116152, IMG submission 89894) | Active sludge microbial communities of municipal wastewater-treating anaerobic digesters from Hong Kong - AD_UKC119_MetaG | ecosystem: Engineered > Bioreactor > Anaerobic > Digestate... | reverse complement strand
GTACCGGCTTCGGCCGCAGGTGCGGCTTCCGTACCGGCTTCGGCCGCAGGTGCGGCTTCCGTACCGGCTTCGGCCGCAGCTTGCTGCTCCAGCAGGTCGCGTTCCCACTGCGGCATCTCTTCGGCAGTCTCGTCGCCTGCCCCGGCGCGGGCCATCTTGCCCTCTGCCACGGCATCGGCGATGACCCGGGTCAGCAGTCCGACGGCACGAATCGCGTCGTCGTTGCCGGGGATCGGGTAGTCGACCACATCGGGGTCGCAGTTGGTGTCCAGGATCGCGACGATCGGGATGCCGAGCTTGCGCGCCTCGGCGACCGCGATGTGCTCCTTGTTCGTGTCGACGATCCAGACCGCACTCGGGATCTTGCTCATGAAGCGGATACCACCTAGGACCCGCTCAAGCTTGTCGCGCTCGCGGCGAAGGCCGAGCAGTTCCCGCTTGGTCATGCCACTGGCCGCCACGTCGTCGAAGTCGATCTCCTCGAGTTCCTTGAGGCGCTGCAGGCGCTGGTGCACCGTCTGGAAGTTGGTCAGCATTCCACCGAGCCAGCGCTCGTTGACGTAGGGCATTCCAACCCGCTGCGCCTGCGTGGCGACAGCTTCCTGGGCCTGCTTCTTCGTACCGATGAACAGGATCGTGCCGCCGTGCGAAACGGTCTGCTTGACGAACTCGAAGGCGTTGTCGAGATATCCGAGTGCCTGATTCAGGTCGATGATGTAGATGCCGTTGCGGTCGGTGAGGATGAACCGCTTCATCTTGGGGTTCCAGCGGCGGGTCTGGTGTCCGAAGTGGACGCCGGACTCCAGCATCTGGCGCATGGTCACAACTGCCATGGGATTTCCTTTCGTGCCGCGTACGGCACTTGTCCAGTTAGATGTGCCAATCGGCGATCGGCACCCTGACACCGACTCCTGTGCTGACCTGGTGAGGACTGGACTCAGGAGACCGCGCAGTGGGTACAGCGCGGCACTCGGTGTGCGAATTTCGCCTGACCTGTGCCGAACCTACCCTGGGGCACGCCGGATCGGCCAGACGATGTTCCCTATGGTAACGGGCCACCTGTGGATAGCGACGCCCGGTATTCACAGATTCCGTGAGGACGGTTCACAGCGACCGTCAGCTGAGTGTCAATGAGTTCATGACGATGTTCGCCCTCCCGCCGGCGCCGCCGGTATCCCCGCTGGTTGTCGTCCGGCCGTTCGCGCCGGCGCCGCACAACTGGCTGCCGGCACACCGCGGCGTCGACCTCGAGGCCCGTCGCGGGCAGGCGGTGGTCGCACCCCGGCCCGGCCGGATCGTGTTCGCAGACCGGATCGCTGCGCGCCCTGTGCTCGTACTCAAGTCCGGGGTCGTCCGCTTCACGTTCGAACCGGTGCGTGCCCGGGTCACTGTGGGGCAACGACTGCAGCCTGGTCAGGTGCTCGGCCGGGTCGAGACCGGAGGCCATTGCGACGGCCGCTGCCTGCACTGGGGTGCGAAGGTCGATGGCCAGTACGTCGATCCGCTGTCCTTCCTGCCACGCCCCCGCCCGGTTCTGAAACCGCTGTCGGCCCTGGCGTTCAGGCCTGCCGCTGTACCCGTGCCTCCTGGCGCCAGAGCCCGATTCCCGCCGGTGCGATCTCCAGCAGACTCAGCGTCACCATGATTCCGCCCACCACCGCAAGCAGTCCGGCAATACGGACCTCGGTGAAGGCTTCGGCGAAAGCCAACACCATCAGGGCGCCGGCGATTTCCCCGGCGGTCGCGATGAACGTGAACCAGTAGGCCCGTGCACGCCCACCTCCGGCAGCCATCACCGGTGCGGCCACAGCGATACCCTCCGGCACGTTGTGCAAGGCCAGTGCGGTGGCCGTCACGAGGCCCGCCTCCACGGACAACATGGCCGTGGCCGCGGTCACTGCCCCTTCGGGGATGTTGTGCAGGCCGATCGCCACGGCAATCAGCGAAGCGCTCATGGCCAGGCGGCTGCCATCCGGGCGCAAACGCCTGGCCAGGATCTGCATGCCCACGACGATGAGCGCGCCGATCAACGCCAGCCCTGCCACCCGGGCCACCGACAGCCCGGCGTCGACAGCGGCCGGGAAGAGTTCCAGCACGCTGATCAGCACCATGGCCCCGGCCACCAGCAGCAACGTCACGCCGAACACTCTGGCCGGCCACGGTCGGCCGCTGGTGGCGATCAAGGCACCCAGCATCGTCGTCGACGCTGCCGCCGAAGCAAGCAGGAAGGCGAAGACCGGAGTCATGATCGTGACCGACGCCGCGACATCCTGCCCACCCCCTCGCTTCTAGCCTAGATGGGCTCATGCCAGGCCTCAGCGGGCCGCTGCGCCGATCGGATGGACCGGCCTGCAGGGGCTGATCCACAGGCCTTCGCGTTGAACCCTCACAAGCCGATCTGCGTCAGCCGAGCGCGCAGATCCAGCAGCGACTTGCTGTGGATCTGACTGACCCGGCTCTCGGTAACGCCGAGAACCGATCCGATCTCGGCCAAGGTGAGCCGTTCGTAGTAGTACAAGGTGAGCACGACCTTCTCGCGCTCGGGCAGACCGGAGATCTGTTCGGCCAGTAGGACCTTCATCTCCTCGGTCTCATATTCCGCTTCGGGGTCCGGCGCACGAGGATCCTCGAGCAGATCGCCAAGGGTCATCTTGTCGCCGCGGTCGGAACCGCCGTGGGTGACCTCGTCGAGAGCGACCATGTTGGTGAACGAGACCTGGCTCATCAGCTTTGCCAGTTGTTCTCGGGTCAGTCCCATCCTGTCGGCGATCTCCGCCTCGGTGGGAGCCCGCTTGAGCTCGGCTTCCAGCTCGGCGTGGGCCCGTTCCAACACCTTGGCCTTGGACCGGACCGACCGCGGCACCCAGTCCAGCGACCGCAACTCGTCGATGATGGCACCCCGGATGCGGTTGATCGCATAGGTCTCGAACTTGATCTGACGGCTGATGTCGAACTTGTCGATCGCGTCGATCAGGCCGAACATGCCGTACGAGACCAGATCCGCGGCTTCGACGTTGTTGGGCAGTCCGGAGCGCACCCGGCCGGCGACGTACTTGACCAGCGGGGCGTAATGGACGATCAGTCGATCCCGTTTCGACCGGTCACCGGTGTCTTTGTAGGCCTGCCACAAAGCACTGAGGGCAGCGGCGTTCTGGGCCGCCTCCTTCTCCGCGAGGCTGGCCTCATCCAGCAGATCGGGCTCAAGCACGGGGATGCGCATTCTGGTAGGCCGAGCGCAGCCGCTCTGCGGAGACATGGGTGTAGATCTGGGTGCTGGCCAGACTGGCATGGCCCAACAACTGCTGGACGTAGCGCAGGTCCGCGCCGCCCTCGAGAACATGGCTGGCCATGCTGTGGCGCAGTCCGTGGGGAGCCAGTTCGGGCAAGCCCGGGAAGGCTGCGGTGGTCTCGTGGACGACGCGTCGCAGGACCCGCACGTCCAGTCGCCTTCCGCGACTGCCCACCAGCAGCGCGCACTCATCGGGGTTGGCCAGGGTCGCGCGCACCGAGGTCCAGCGCTGGATCGCGCGACTGGCGGGCACGGTGAGCGGCACGACCCGCTGTTTCGCACCCTTCCCGAGCACTCGCACGGTCCGCCGTTCGTGGTCGATATCGCCGACGTCGATCGAACAGACCTCGCTGACCCGCAGACCGCTGCCGTAGAGCAGCTCGAGCGCGGCCACATCGCGCACTGCGATGGGATCGTCGGCGACCCGGTTCAACGTGTCGAGAGCCTCGTTGAGCCGATCACTGTCGGCCACACGTGGCAGATCGGAAACCACCCGTGGGCTTCTCAGGCGCAGCGTGGGATCGGCGTCGAGCAGTCCTTGGCGCACCGCCCAGTGGGCGAAGCACCGCAGACTCGCGATGCGACGGGCCACGGTCGCCGAGCCCACCCCGCGCTCCCGTGCCTGTGCCAACCACGCACGAATCAAGGCGGTGGTCATCGGCTCGTCGCCGAGGAAGGCCAGCAGATCCTCCACATCACGGCGGTAGGCCGTGGCCGTGTGAGCTGAGAACCCGCGTTCTGCGGCCATGTAGCGATCGAAATCGGTCATGGCCGATCGCAGCGCGGCGGCGGAACCGTCCACGTGCTGTTTGCTCGTCACCTGACCGGGCACGGTGCCAGAGTGCCCGTCCCGAACACCGGGAGTCAAACCGGCCCTTCGGATTCGACCAGGCGTCAGTGTTGAGTCGGTCCGCAGTGGCGGTCTCTATCCCGAACAGACCCTTGCCGAACCCCGAAGCCGAGGCGCCGCGCTGGTGAACCCGAGTTCTTGCTTTGGCGCCTCAAGTCAGTGCCCGGGGTCCACAATTACCCCATCCAGGCAATCCCTGTGCTGAGACCGGCGGCGGTCAGACCCCACTACGCGGCGCTGGCCAAGAACTGCGACAGATCATTGGCTCCGAGCAGAATCGCGGCCCAGCCATCGGCGATCGCCCGATGAATCCCCGACGATGCTGGGCTGTCGATACGCCCTGGCACCCCGAGGACCAGACGCCCGAGGTCCGCTGCTGTCCGCCCCGTGTTCAGCGCACCTGACCGTTCGGCGGCCTCCACCAGAACGGTGACGCCGGACAGCGCTGCGATGAGCCGATTGCGGTGCAGGAAACCCCGCTGCGTCAGGCGGGTCCCCGGTGGGTGTTCCCAGATCACCGCACCTGCGGCGGCAGCCTCGCGGAACAGCTTTTCGTGCGGGCTCGGATACACCCGTCCCGCCCCGCCGGCTGCCACCAGCACTGTCTTTCCGCCCGCCTCCAGGGCACCGGTGTGGGCGTGGCTGTCGATACCCAGCGCACCTCCAGACACGACCGTGAGACCGCTGGCGCACGCTTGCCGGGCGAGCACCGCCGCGACATCGCGGCCGTACGCGGTGCATTCCCGGGACCCGACGACCGAGACCATCTCGCAGCGCGCCCCTGGCAGCGAACCTCTCACCCACAACAGCAATGGCTGGGCCCCACCCAGCGACACCAGTCCCTCGGGCCACGTCGGGTCATCTGCGCTGATGATCGTGCCCCCGCTGCTCACCCAGTCGTCGGCCAGTGCGTGAGCGGCCGGGACGACCGCGTCGCGTCCGACGATCGCCGCGGCCATCCGCACCGGGTCGTCGACGAGGTGGCCGGTTTCGCGCCCGGCACCGCTGAGGATCACACGTGCACAGCGATCGATGTCCATAGATCTCAGCCTGCTCGACGCCGGGCCGTGCGGGAACCGTCGGCGCGAATCTGTGGATCAGGCCGAGGCGTTTTCCCCAGCGGGCAGTTCCTCGACGTTCACGTCCTTGAAGGTCAGAATCCGCACGGACCGCGCGAACCTTCCCTGCCGGTACATGTCCCAGACCCAGACGTCGCGCAACTGCACCTCGAAGAAGACCTCTCCCCCGTCGGTGGTCCGCACCTGCACGTCGACATCGTTGGCCAGGTAGAAGCGCCGTTCGGTCTCGACCACGTGACGGAACATGCCCACCACCTCGCGGTACTGCCGGTAGAGGTCGAGTTCGACCTCACTCTCGTAGCGCTGCAGGTCGTCAACGCTCATGCGGCTCCCTCTCGTATGGCTCGGCGAACGGTGATGAATCGATGTCGATGGATCTCGCACGGGCCGTGCGCGCTGAGCGCGGTACGGTGCGCCGCGGTTGTGTAGCCCTTGTGCACGTCGAAACCGTAGTCAGGGTAGTCCTCGTGCAGCGCGGTCATGTGCCGATCCCGTGCGCACTTGGCCAGAACGCTGGCCGCCGAGATCGACGCGGAGACCTGATCGCCCTTCCACACCCCGAGTTCCGGGCGGCCCAGCCCGCCGGGGACGAAGCCGTCACACAAGGCGTAGTCGGGGGTAGGGTCCAAACGCTGCCAGGCGCGGCGGAAGGCCAGCAGGTTCGCGCGGTGCAGGCCGACCTCGTCGAGTTCCTCGACGTCCACCGCGACAACTGCCCAGGCCACGGCCGACCGTTTGATCCGCACCTCCACCCGTTCCCGAACCGCAGCGGTCAGCAGCTTGGAGTCGGCCAGTTCAGCGATCCGGGTGGTCGGCCCGAGGACCACAGCAGCGGCGTACAAAGGCCCCGCGCACGCGCCACGGCCGGCTTCGTCGAGGCCGGCTACCAGCGGAAACCCGGCCCGCCGCACGGCGTTGTCGAACGCGTACGGACCGGCTCCCTTGCGCGGAACCGGGAAATTGGGACCCACCACAGCCCAACCTTATGCACAGGTCCAACATATCCGTGGGCGAGCGCGGCGTGTCCGATCGACTACTTCTGCTGGTCGTCCAGGCGTGGATCGTCGAACGGGACAGCGGGCACCGGGTGAGTGCTGAAAGCAGAAAACGGCCAAACCGTCAGAACCACTCTTCCCACGACGTTGTCCAGCGGAACCGTGCCCTGGTTGTCATTGAGGTGGTACCGGGAATCCGCCGAGGCGTTGCGGTTGTCGCCCATCACGAACAGGCTGCCCTGCGGCACCATCACGTCGAAGCGCACGTCGTCGCTGGTGCCACCGGGCTTGACGTACGGTTCGGTCAAAGGCACACCGTTGAGCACGATCCGGCCGTCGGTGCTGCAGCAGCGCACATGGTCTCCCCCGACGCCGATGACGCGCTTCACCAGGTCGTCGCCGGTGTTGCTGGGCAGAAGCCCGATCCACTCGAACAGGCCCGGCAGACCACCCGGTGAGCGCTTCTGGGCATCATCGAGCCAATTGCCGGGATCGCGGAACACCACAATCTGACCGCGGTCGACCCCACCGAAGCGGGTCGACAGCTTCGAGGCCAGAATCCGGTCGTTGGGCATCAACGTGTTTTCCATCGACTGGCTCGGCACGTAGAACGCCTGCACGACGAACGTGCGCACCAGGAACGACAAACCGAGCGCCACCACCAGGATGATGACGATCTCTTTGACGAACCGCCATAACGCGGCACCAGCGCCGCTGCTGGCGGTGGGGGTTTCGGTCACGCGGAGGTGTTGTCGCGCTTCTCGCGGATCTTCGCGGCCTTTCCGCGCAGCTCACGAAGGTAATAGAGCTTGGCACGACGGACGTCCCCGCGGCTGACCATTTCGATGTGATCGATGATCGGGCTGTGCACGGGGAACGTGCGCTCGACACCCACCCCGAAACTGACCTTGCGGACGGTGAACGACTCCCGCACACCCCCGCCCTGCCGACGGATCACCACACCCTGGAAGACCTGAACGCGCTTACGTTCACCTTCAACCACGTTGACGTGGACCTTGACGGTGTCGCCGGGTCGGAACGCTGGGATGTCGTCGCGCAGGCTGGCGGCATCGACTGAGTCAAGGGTGTGCATGATGTGCTCCTTGCATTCGCCACAGGTCGAACGCACAGTGGTGGGTGGTTGCGTCACTTCATCGCTGGCTCCGGCGCGTAGCCCCCTGTGGCGGGTGGCACGCGGAACCCCTTCAGTCTGACACACGCTCGTCGACGACGGTACAAGCAGGCGTCTATCGCGCGCGTTCCTCGGTTCTTTCCCGGGCACGCTCTTCCCGCCACTGGCGGATGCGTTCATGGTCGCCGGACAGAAGAACCGGCGGAACCGGTAGTCCCCGCCACTGCGGCGGCCGTGTGTACACAGGGCCCTCCAGCAGGTCGTCGGGGCGGCTGAACGAGTCATCGACCGCACTGAGTGGATTGCCCAGCACCCCCGGCAGCAGTCGCCCGATCGCCTCGCACATCACCAGAGTCGCCGCTTCCCCGCCGGCGAGCACGTAGTCGCCGATGCTGATCTCGCGGACCTCCACGCGGCTGCGGAAATACTCCACGACGCGAGCATCAATGCCTTCATAGCGGCCGCACGCGAACACCAGATGCGCCCGCTGAGCCAACTCCTCGGCCTGACTCTGGGTGAACGTCTGCCCGGAGGGGGTCGGCACGATGAGGGTCGACTCGTCGGTCAGCACGGTGTCCAGCGCCTCACCCCACGGCTGCGGACTCATGACCATTCCGGGTCCACCGCCGTACGGAGCATCATCGACGGTGCGGTGTCGGTCATGGGTGAAATCACGAAGGTCGTGCATGGACAGCACAACCTGCCCGCGTTCGACCGCTTTGCCGATCAGGGACAGCTTCAGCGGCTGCAAGTACTCCGGGAAGATCGAGACGATGTCAATCCTCATCCTCGAGCAGCCCTTCTACCGGCTCGATATGCACAATGCCCGCGTCCGGATCCACCAGTGGCACGAACTGCTCCACAAAGGGCACCAGCACCTGTCGACCGGAATCGAGATCCACAGCGAGCACGTCCTGTGCCGGTAGGTGGAGAACTTCGGCAACGGTTCCGATCCGGGAGCCGTTAACGCGAGCCTCCAGGCCCACAAGCTGGTGGTCGTAGAATTCGTCGTCTTCGGCAGGGCTCTCGGAGGGGTCGATGTCGACATGCAGCCACGACCCCCGCAGTGCCTGCGCCCGGTCGCGGTCGGTGTACCCCTCGAAGCGCAGCGTGACCCGGGGCCCATTGACACGCGATTCAGCAACGACGAGAGTGCCCTGCGCGACCTGCAGTTGCGCGCCCGGTGCGAAACGCAGCTCAGGCTCGTCCGTTGACGGCGCGACCGTCACCCAGCCCTTAACACCATGCGGCTTGCCGATGCGGCCCACCGCAACGCGTTGCTCGGTCAGCGCCCGTTCACATCCACGAAGTCGATGCGAACCCCGCCGTTTCCGGAGATCGCCCCGATCACGGTTCGCAGAGACTTGGCGGTGCGCCCACCACGGCCGATGACCCGACCGAGATCGTCGGGGTTCACCATGACCTTCAGCAGGGTTCCACGGCCTCGCCCGGACCGCTCACTGACGGAGACGTCCTCGGGGTTGTCCACGATGCCCGCGACCAGATGCTCGAGGGCCTCGGCCAGTGGCCTAGCCATCGGCCTGGGCGGGATCGGCGGATTCAGTGGCCGGTGCTTCAGCAGCCGGTGCTTCAGCGCTGGCCTCCGCCGCTGCGGGCTCTGCAGGTGCAGGCTCTGTCGCGACTTCCTCGGCGGGCTCCGCCTTGGCCTTCGCCGGCTTCGACTTGGCCTTCGGCGTGGCTGCCTCGGCCTCCTTCAGACCAGCTGCCTCCGCGGCGGCGGCGGCGAAGGCACTCTTGCGGTCGGCCTTCTCCTCCGGGGCCTTCAGCGTGCCTTCGGCACCGGGCAGGCCCTTGAACTTCTGCCAGTCACCGGTCACCTTCAGCAGCGCCGTCACCGCGTCGGTCGGCTGGGCGCCGACTCCGAGCCAGTACTGCACCCGCTCGGAGTCGATCTGGATCAGCGACGGCTGCTCCTTGGGGTGGTAGAGCCCGATTTCCTCGATGGCTCGGCCATCGCGCTTGTTGCGGGCGTCGGCCACAACGACTCGGTACTGCGGGTTGCGGATCTTGCCGAGCCGCTTCAACTTGATCTTGGCTGCCACTGCGGATGTCTCTCCTGTTGTCGTGTGGCGGCCCCGGCTGGCATGTGGGGACATACCCGGCGGGCACCGCTAAGTCGATGGTTCCCGGTGAGAGGGCGGGAACACTTCCCCTAGTGTGCCAGATACCCCGGACACGGCCGACCCCGCGCCCACCACGGGCGGTCATTGACCGCCGAGCAACTTGCTGAACTCGTCGGGCAGTTGATCGGCGGTGAACGGCTTCGGCGGCGCGTCGGGGCTCTCCGGCTCAGCCGTGACCTGCTGGGCGCGCTTGGCCGGATTTCCGCTGCGACCCTTCTTCGACTTGGGCGCAGGCTTGGACTTGCCCTTACCCTTCTTGGAGCCAGCTCCCATCCCTGGCATCCCGGGCATCCCCGGCATGCCGCCGCCGCCGCGCATCTGCTTCATCATCTTCTGCGCCTCGCTGAAGCGCTCGACCAACGAGTTCACATCGGAGACCTGCACCCCGGCGCCCTTGGCGATACGAGCGCGGCGCGAACCGTTGAGGATCTTGGTGTCGCGGCGTTCAGCCGGAGTCATCGAGTGGATGATGGCCGCCACCCGGTCGATGTCCCGGTCGTCGATCTGTTCGAGCTGTTTGCGGGCGTCGGCCATGCCGGGCAGCATCCCCAGGAGTTTGCCGATGGATCCCATCTTCTTGACCGCTTGCATCTGCTCGAGGAACTCCTCGAGCGTGAAGGCGTCACCCCGCGCGACCTTGTCCGCCATGCGCTGTGCCTGGTCGGCATCGAAGGCACGTTCGGCCTGCTCGATGAGCGTGAGGACATCACCCATATCGAGGATGCGCGACGCCATCCGGTCGGGATGGAAGACCTCGAGATCCTCCACCTTCTCCCCGACGGAGGCGAACATGATCGGAGCCCCGGTGGCCTCACGCACGGACAGGGCCGCACCTCCACGGGCATCCCCGTCCAGTTTGGTGAGGATCACCCCGTCGACCCCGACCCCATCCTGGAACGCCGCCGCCGTGGCAACCGCATCCTGGCCGATCATCGCGTCGATCACCAGGAGCAGTTCGTCGGGCTGGACCGCGTCCCGGATGGCCGCTGCCTGTCCCATCAGTTCTTCGTCGATGGCCAGCCGGCCCGCAGTGTCGATGATGACCAGATCGTGCAGTGACTGCTCGGCGTACCCGAGGGAATCCCGGGCCACCACCACGGGATCGCCGACGCCGTTTCCCGGCTGCGGGGCATAACACGCGACCCCGGCTCGCTCCGCGACGATCTGCAACTGGTTCACCGCGTTTGGTCGCTGGAGGTCGGCCGCGACAAGGACGGGCTGATGTCCCTTGTTCGCAAGGTGTTTGGCGAGTTTGCCTGCCAGCGTCGTCTTGCCCGCGCCCTGCAGACCGAGCAGCATGATGACCGTGGGCGGCTTTTTCGCCAGCCTCAGGTTGCGGGTCTCACCGCCGAGGATCTCGATGAGTTCCTCGTGAACGATCTTGACGACTTGTTGCGCCGGGTTGAGGCTGGTCGACACCTCGGCCCCCGTCGCCCGCTCACGCACCCTGGAGGTGAACGTGCGCACCACCGGCAGCGACACATCGGCCTCAAGCAGGGCTTTGCGGATCTCCCGGACCGTCTCGTCGATGTCCGCCTCGGACAGCCGGCCCTTTCCGCGCAGACCCTTGAAGGTCGCGGCCAAGCGGTCGGACAGGGAATTGAACATGCATCACTCCTGGGGTCGGATTCCAGCGTAACCGCCCGCAAGTCGTCGGTCGCCGAAGCGTGTGTGGTGCAGCCCTTGCCGGCGCCTTCGGGGGAGGCCGGCCGCCGGGCAACGCAACGCACTGTTGGCAAAGCCATCACCCACTCCACAGGCGTTGGATCAGACCGGCCGCCCAGTCTTCAAGTCGTGGATGCAACACCTGGCCGGATGCGGCACAGCCGTTGGAGTTACGTACAGCCGTTGGACAAACGCACAACCGTTGGAATCCGCGGACGTAGACCGCCCGCGCAACTCCAACCCCGGTACCGATCTCCAACGCGCGTACCCAAGTCCAACGCCTGTTCGGAGGACCACCGGGTCACCGATTCAACGCCGAACGCGCTGCCTGCAGCGCCGCCTGGGCCCGACGCTCCGACAACGCACAACCCGACTCGTCGGTCAGGAAGAACACGTCCACCACCTCGGACCCCAGCGTCGAGACCTTGGCGCCATCGACGTTGAATCCGGCCTGTGCCAGCGCTGAGGTCACCCAGTACAGAAGCCCGGCCCGGTCGTGGGCGCGGACCTCCAAAACGGTGATCCGGCTGGATGCGTCAGCGATGAGGGCTGCCGTCGGGTCCGGGTGGGGATCATCGGCGTTCGCGTAAGCACGTTCACGTTCGTTCAGCCGCCGCGCGAGATCGAGTTCCCCGGCGATGGATCGGCGCAGGTCAGCTGCCAGCCGATCGGAGGGCGGCGGTTCCCCGAACGTCGTCTGCACCGTCCACCGGATGACTGCTCGACCAGCCCGCGAGCAACTCGTGGCCTCACGAACGCTCAGCCGGTTGATCGCCAGGACTCCGGCGCAACGGCTGAGCAGTCCGATCGCGTCTGTCGCGCTGACCAGGATCGTCAATTCACCTTCGTCACCGGGTTCAATGCCCACCTCGACCCCTGCCGACGCCCACAAGTCCTCAGCAACATCGTCGAGCAGAGGTTCGATGACGACCTCGTCGCCGGCCAGCACCGAGTGGGTCCGGCCCACCAAGAGTTCCACCAGATTGGCCTTCCACGGACTCCAGGCCGCGGGGCCGGTAGCGGCCGCGTCGGCCACGGTGAGCCAGTGCAGCAGATCCAGCACCTCGGGGGTCTCGACCGCCTTGCCGACCGCTTCGATCACGGACGGATCATCGGTGTCACGCCGGGTGGCCACTTCGGGCAGCAATAGGTGGTGACGCACCATCTGGACGAGGATGTGCGAGTCCGCGGTGTCGAATCCCAGATGCGGCGCAAGATCTTTGACCAGACCCACACCGATTTGTGTGTGATCCCCCGGCCGACCTTTGCCGATGTCGTGCAGCAGAGCCCCCACCAGCAGTAGATCCGGACGCGAGACCTTGCGCGTGTATCTTGAGGCGGCCACCGCCGTCTCCACGAGGTGTCGGTCCACGGTGAACCGGTGCACGGGGTTGCGTTGCGGGGCCGAGCGGACCACGTCCCAGCCCGGGATCAGCCGGGAGATCAGATTGGCCTGGTCCAAGGACTCCCAGGCCGCCACAGTAGCCCGACCCGCCCCCAGCAGGCTCACCAGATTCTCCCGTGCCTGCCGCGGCCAAGGTACCGGCAAGGGTGCCGATTCCTGCGCCAGCCGGTCGACGGCGTGTGGCGAAATCCGCAGCCCTGCCTGCGCTGCGGCGGCGGCGGTCCGCAGCACCAGGACCGGGTCCCGGTCCGGCCTCGCATCGGCGGCCAGGACCACCTCTGAGTCCTGCACCACGACGCCTTCGGCCAACGGTGAGCGGTCCGCAGCGCGACCGATCCTGCGTAAGCGCGGGAGCGCCTTGCGTTTGACCTGTCGCCGGACCCGACCCCAGGCCACCGAGCTCACGAACGAAATGGTTCGTCCCGCCGCGCAGACTGCCCGTAGCAACTCGTCTTCATCGGCGTACCCGAGCATCGCGGCGACCTGCGGTTGCTCCTGCTGAGTCAGTCGGTCGGTTGTGCGGCCGGTACACGAGTGCAGGGCGTCACGGGTATCGAGCAGCGTAAGCCGCGCCATACTCAGCGAGCTCTGCGGTGGACTGATGATCCAACTGGCGGCCAACGCGCGCATCACGGTGAGGTCGCGCAGCCCACCGTAGGACTCCTTCACGTCCGGCTCCAGAAGATGGGCGAGTTCCCCGTGGATCTCAGCGCGCTGCTCAACGCCGTCGCGCAGTTCTTCCAGGCGCTGCTTGGCCATGGCGCGCCAGTCCCCCAGAACGCTTGACCGGGTCTGCGCGGTGAGGCGGTCATCGCCGATGACGGTGCGGGCGTCGAGCAGACCGAGCAGAACTCGCAAGTCCTGACCGGCCAGTCGGCGGGCCTGCGCGGGTGTGCGCACGCTGTGGTCCAAACGCAGCCCGCTGTCCCAGATCGGATACCAGATTTTCTCGGCGACAGCGGCGACATCGTCGCCCGACACCTTCGACGGGTGCAGGAGCAGAACGTCGATGTCACTGGCCGGGGCCAATTCGCCTCGGCCGTAGCCACCCACAGCCACCAGAGAACACCCCAGTTCGGTGGCACCGGAGGACTGGAACAGCTCGGTCAGCCAGGCATCGGTGAGGCCGGTCAGCGCGTGCCGGCGGGACGGCCCGAAATCTGGACGGGCGATGAGGTCCGCGCGGGCGGACAGGAAATCGTTGGCGATCAGACTCACCGTTGTCTCCCCTGGATCGTATAAGCGACGTGGCGGCGACTGTCCCCCACAGTCACCGCCACGTCCTTGGTCACAGCGCGTCCGCGCCGCGCTCTGCGGTCCGCACCCGGACCACACTTTCCACTGGCGACACCCACACTTTGCCATCACCGATGCGCCCGGTCTGAGCGCTTTTGACGATCACGTCGACCACGCTGGCCGCGTCGTCGTCCTCGACCACCACTTCGATCCGTACCTTGGGCACCAGGTCGACGGTGTACTCCGCGCCCCGGTAGACCTCGGTGTGCCCGCGCTGACGACCGTAGCCGCTGGCCTCGGAAACCGTCAGTCCGTGGATCCCGAAGGTCTCCAGGGCCGACTTCACATCGTCGAGTTTGAACGGCTTGATGACTGCGGTGACGAGTTTCATACCGTGACCTCTTCCTTCTTCGCTGCGGCCTGACCGACGCCGGCGAACCTGCCACCGGAGCCGCTCTCGGCCAGTTCGTATGCCTGTTCGGCGTGGACAGTGAGGTCGATCCCGCTGATCTCGTCCTCCTCGGGGATCCGCATGCCGAGGGTGGCATCGAGAACCTTGGCGATGATGAATGCGATCACGAAGGAGTAGACCATCACTGCGACTGCGGCTATCAATTGCGACCAGAACTGCGTCAGACCGCCTCCGTAGAACAACCCGTTGACGCCGGCCGGGGCCGCCTCGGTGGCCAGGAATCCGATCAGCAGCGTGCCGACCAGACCACCGACCAAGTGCACACCCACCACGTCGAGCGAGTCGTCGTAGCCGAGTTTGTACTTCAGTCCGACCGCCAGTGCACACAGCACACCGGCCGTGGCACCTAGCGCGATCGCTCCCAGCGGGCTGACCGATGAGCCCGCGGGGGTGATCGCCACCAGACCTGCGACGATGCCGGATGCGGCGCCGAGGCTGGTCGCGTGACCGTCGCGGATCTTCTCCGTGACCAGCCACCCGATGCCTGCCGCGCAGGTCGCGATGAACGTGTTCATGAACACCACGGCCGCGGTGTTGTTGGCAGCCAGTGCCGATCCGGCGTTGAACCCGAACCAGCCGAACCACAGCAGACCGGCGCCGATCATGACCAGTGTCAGGTTGTGCGGCTTCATCGGGGTCTTCGGCCATCCCAGACGCTTGCCGAGCACGATCGCCAGCGCCAAGCCGGCAGCACCGGCGTTGATGTGAACTGCGGTCCCGCCTGCGAAGTCGATCGCCGGTGTGCCACGCAGCGGGCCGAGGCCTTCGAAGATCCAGCCGCCCGCGCCCCATACCCAGTGCGCAACCGGGAAGTACACCAGCGTCGCCCAGATCCCGGCGAACACCATCCACATGCCGAACTTCACGCGATCGGCGATGGCACCCGCGATCAGCGCCACCGTGATGGTCGCGAACATGGCTTGGAAGGCCACGAAGCTCATCGCCGGGAAAACCGCTGCCGGATCATCGGTCATCAAATTGTTCAGCCCGGCGAATTCGGTCAGGCTGCCGACCAAGCCGTTGCCGACGTCGGTGCCGAACGTCATCGAGTAGCCGTAAAGCACCCACAGGATGCCGACGAGGAACACTGCCCCCATCACCATCATCATCATGTTCAGCACAGCCTTCGCACGTGTCATGCCGCCGTAGAAAAACGCTAGGCCGGGCAACATGAGCAGCACGAGGGCGGCGCTGGTGAGAATCCAGGCGGTGTCGCCTGCACTCAAGACGGATTCATCCATCGTCGCGCGTCTCCTCTTCTCCCCATCGGGTGTCTCCCTCGGGATGAAAGCAGCCTGACCCGGGCGTGTTACACGACGTGCGGTCTGAGGTTTCGCGCATGTGACGGATGCAGTGGATCGCGTTAAGTCTGTGTTTCGTTCATCGGGCTGAGGACGGCTCAATCCCGCTCGCGCCAGCTTCAACGAGCCCCCGCAACTATCGAGGGCGACGTTGTTGGGCACTCCAGAACCCGAAAACCCCCAACAACGTCACCCTCAACTGCGGGAGGACCTTCACCGGCCGCTATCTCGACCAAACCCCGCCACGGTTTGCCAGCACCCCGCGCCAACCCCAACGAGCCCTCGCAACAATCAAGGGCGACGTTGTTGGGCACCCCAGAACCCGAAAACCCCCAACAACGTCACCCTCAACCGCGGAAGCACCTTCACCGGCCGCGACCTCGACCAAACCCCGCCACAGGACGCCAGCACCCCGCGCCAACCCCAACAAGCCCCCGCAACAATCGAGGG
>Ga0116152_10002164_pt1 | contig 16020 bp, 15 predicted proteins | sample AD_UKC119_MetaG_FD_89894 | JGI IMG/M metagenome (GOLD analysis project Ga0116152, IMG submission 89894) | Active sludge microbial communities of municipal wastewater-treating anaerobic digesters from Hong Kong - AD_UKC119_MetaG | ecosystem: Engineered > Bioreactor > Anaerobic > Digestate... | reverse complement strand
TCGGCTCGTCTCATCCTGGGGCTGAAGTAGGTCCCAAGGGTTGGGCTGTTCGCCCATTAAAGAGGTACGCGAGCTGGGTTCAGAACGTCGTGAGACAGTTCGGTCCCTATCCGCTGTGGGCGTCGGAAATTTGAGTGGAGCTGTCTTTAGTACGAGAGGACCGAGATGGACATACCTCTGGTGTACCGGTTGTTCTGCCAAGGGCATCGCCGGGTAGCTACGTATGGACGGGATAAGCGCTGAAAGCATCTAAGTGCGAAGCCCCCCACAAGAACAGATTTCCTCCCTTTTAGGGTAAGACCCGTGAGAGACTATCACGTTGATAGGTCGGAGGTGTAAGCATGGCAACATGTTCAGCTGACCGATACTAATAGGTCGAGCACTTGACCAATGGTTTTAAGTGACCTTCTTTTCCTTGCATTGTTTGGTTTTGAAGGTATATGCAATATACTTTCTTGCGAATCCGGTGACTACAGCATTGAGGCTACACCTGTTCCCATCTCGAACACAGTAGTTAAGCTCTTTTGCGCCGAAGATACTTGGTGGGCAACTGCCCGGAAGAATAGGTCGTTGCCGGTTTCAAAAAAACACACTTCCCGAGAAGTGTGTTTTTTCTTTCGTCATGCCGGATGGCTTTTTCGATAGGCTTCTATGGCGTTGCGCAGCGCGGAAACACCCAGCATCGAACAATGCAACTTGTGTTCCGGAAGGCCGCCCAGTGCGTCAGCGATTTCCTTTTCCGTGATCGCTTCGGCCTCTTCCAGCGTCCTGCCTTTCGCCAGAACTGTCGTCATGCTGCTGCTGGCAATGGCTGCGGCGCAGCCGAATACGAGAAAGCTGATTTCCCGAATGACAGAATTTGTTACTTTCAGGTAGAGGGTCAAATAATCACCGCAGTCGGGGTCTCCGAAAGAGCCTTCCGCATCGGCGTCGGGCATGGTCCCTGCGTTTCGCGGCGACATAAAATGGTCGATGACCGTATCGTTGTATGTTCCGTCAAACATGTTTTTCTCCTTTTTTCGCATCGGACAGTCTCAGTATATCATGGGCAACAGATGGCTTCAACCGCTCCCGCGCCAAGAATCTGTCGCATCCTATTTGCGAATATGCTATACTGATGGCATGATCTATACGGTGCCTCGATACATATTTATGATATTGCTTTGTCTGCCGATTCTGGGGCTTGGCGTCTATTTATTCGACAAGCTCCTGGTTGAGGTGCTGGATATCCAGCGAGAGAAGCGAGCCAAACACGAGAAACGTCTCGCAGAGCGCCGGAGAAAAGAGCAATTCGAAATCGATTACCAGAGACGACGGGGCGGAGGTTCATTCCATTGAGCGGATTGTTTGTTACATTCGAAGGACCCGACGGAAGCGGGAAGACGACGCAGATCCAAAAGCTGGCCGATTATTGCCGAGCGAAAGGATATGCGGTGGTCCAAACCCGCGAGCCGGGCGGGACCCTAATCTCGGAAAAAATTCGAGCCTTGATCTTGGATGTCAATACACCCGAAATGGATGATGTGACGGAAGCGCTGCTGTATGCAGCGGCCAGAGCCCAGCACGTGAGCCGGGTCATTCGGCCTGCCCTGAAGCGTGGAGATATCGTGCTCTGTGACCGTTTTGTGGATTCCTCCATCGCCTACCAGGGACATGCCAGAGGATTGGGCGCCGGCGTGGCCGAAATCAACGCATTTGCCGTGCAGGGGCTGGAACCGGATCTCACGTTTTTCTTGGAGCTGGATCCGGAAGCGGGCTTGAAGCGCATACGGAAGAACAGCAATTTCGACCGTCTCGAGCAGGAAACTTTGGCGTTTCACCGCAGAGTCAACGAAGGATATGAGCTGCTTCGCCGTCAGTACGCAGATCGATACAAAGTCGTGGATGCCGCAGTCAGTGAAGACGTTTTGGCGCTGGAGATCCGCCGCATATTCGAAGTCTGGCTCGCAGCACGGCATTCCGTTTAAAAGGGGGACGGCATGTCCATCAGCAGCATCATCGGAAATACGACTGTTACGACAGAACTGAAAAGAGCGCTAGCCGGGGGAAAGATCTCCCATTCGTATCTTTTGATCGGACAGAGCCGTCAGCGAACGGCTCTGGGACTGGAGTTTGCCAAGGCGATCCTCTGTCCGGAATCTCCCGACGACTCTTGCGGGCGCTGCAGGATCTGCCGGAAGATCGATCACCAGAATCACGAAGATCTGCTTTGGGTACGGAAGAGCGGAAACTCCATTCGCAAGGATGCGATACTGGAGATCATCGAAACCTTGTCATTTAAGCCCTTCGGCAGTCGTACGGTCGTCGTGATCGACGATGCGCACACGATGACCCTGTCCGCTCAAAACAAGCTGCTTAAGACGCTGGAAGAACCTCCGGGTCCCGCGGTCATCCTTCTTCTGGCAGAGCGGAAAGAGGCGCTCCTGGAGACGATTCTGTCCCGTTGCATCACCTATCAACTCCGGGAGGAGGAAGAGGATACCGACGAGATCCTGCTCGACATTGCCGTTCGCTGGGTGGAGCTCTGCGCGGCCGGCGGTCCGTTTTACCGACGCGCGGAGCTCTTGGAGCCGTTCCTGAAGGATCGAGACCGTTGTCTTGATTTTCTGGATGTTACGGAAGATTTACTGAGAGAGCGGCTGATGCACGGTGTCGGCGCGGAAGCTGTCTTGACGAAGAGAGCGAACGGTCTTTCGGATCAGCGAAAGCTGTCGCCGTCCACGGAGAGGCTGCGGCAAACAGTCGCCGCAGTGGAAGAATCCCGGAAATCTCTGAAACTCGGATATCATATCGGGTATACGATGAAAAGTTTATGCCTTTGCATGGATCAGCGAAGGATCACGGAGGAATCAATATGGCAAAAGTAGCGGGAATCCGCTTTAAAGAAGCAGGGAAAATCTATTATTTTAATCCCGGCGAACTGGAATTGTCCGCAGGAGACGATGTGATCGTGGAAACGGCCAGAGGAATCGAATACGGGTCTGTCGCCTACGGAACGAGAAATGTGGAGGAGACAGAGATCGTCGCTCCCTTGAAACCGGTGCTTCGTCGGGCGAACGAGGCTGACAGGGCCCATCACGAAGAGAATCAGCAGAAGAGAACGGAAGCGTTGGCGCTCTGCCAGGAAAAAATTGATAAACACGGCCTGGACATGAAGCTGGTCGATGTGGAATATACGTTTGATAATTCAAAAGTCATCTTCTATTTCACAGCGGAAGGAAGAGTAGATTTCAGAGAGCTGGTCAAAGATCTGGCGGGTGTGTTCCGAACGCGGATCGAACTGCGCCAGATCGGCGTGCGCGACGAGACGAAGATGATGGGCGGTATCGGTTCCTGTGGCCGTGCCTTGTGCTGTTATTCCTGGCTTCCCGATTTTGAACCGGTATCTATCAAAATGGCCAAAACGCAAAACCTTTCATTGAACCCGGTGAAAATTTCAGGGATTTGCGGCAGACTCATGTGTTGTCTGCAGTTCGAGAATGCCGTTTATACGGAATTGAAGAAAGGGATGCCCGAGCACGGAGACCGGGTGCGTACCCGAGACGGGGAAGTCGTCGTCTTTGATGTGAATATTCTGGAAAACAAAATCAAAACGCGCCTTGTTCTTGAAGCGAAAACCGAGGAGCGCCCCGAAAAGCTTTCTACCGAGTACTACATATACGGCAAGGAAGAGATCGACAGGACAGGACAGCCCTCGCAGGGGGCAGGAGGGGACAGGGGCAAGCCGCGAAAGAAAAATCGCAATCGCAATCGAACCGAGCGACAAGGAGAAGATGCTCAAAAGAGATCAGGATCCACCGGGTCTGCCTCCGGTAAGCGCCGGCGCTCCCCACAGCGCCGCGAGGACTGATGGCCCATGGAACGCATAGACCGAGTCGGGTTCGGCGACTATCGGCTGACCCAGGATCCGACACAGTTCTGCTACGGGATCGACGCGGTCATTCTGGCTGATTTTGCCCAGGCAAAGAGCAGCGACATCATTGCGGACCTGGGGACCGGCAACGGTGTGATCCCGTTGATCCTTTACCATAAGAGCCATGCTTCCAGGATCGTCGGCGTGGAAAAGCAGAATGAAGCGTATGAACTGGCCGTCCGGAACGGCCGGATGAACGGTCTCGCTGATTGTCTGGAGTGGGTCTGCTGTGATGTGACGGATCTGCAAGATCATTTCCCGCCGGGGGGATTTTCGTTGGTCGTCAGCAATCCGCCGTATGTGGAAAAGGACGGAGGGCCGACGAACCGGTCAAAGCATCTGGAGACTGCAAGGCATGAGACTACCGGAACACTGGAGGACTTTGTCAAGGCGGCGGCCTATTTGCTTTTGCCTTTGGGTAGTTTTTGTCTGGTGCATCGCCCTTCCCGGCTGGTTGATATTCTATGGTACTGCCGCAAGCATCGGCTGGAGCCGAAACGACTTCGATTCGTTGCGCCGAGAACAGGGGAGGCGCCCAATATCGTTTTAGTCCAATGTGTAAAAAACGGCGGGAAAGAGCTGAACATGGAACCGACGCTGGTCGTCCGGGACGAACAGGGGCGGTATTCCGCTGAAATCGACCGGATTTATGAAAGAGACTCAAACCAAAAACGACGATAAGCATCGTCGTTTTAAACGGTTGAAATCCGGTAATGTTCTTACAGTTCCTTGATTTCGCTAAGACATTTTTTGCAGATGTTTTTCCCGTGCACGGAAACGATGTCCGTTGCATCGTTGCAAAAGATACACGCAGGTTGATATTTGCGCAGAACGATATCGCTTCCTTCCACGAAAATCTCGATGGGATCGCCGATTTCCAGTTCAAACGTGCGGCGCAGTTCCATCGGGATCACGATTCTGCCCAGCGTATCCAGTTTCCTTACGATTCCGGTAGCTTTCATTTTGCTGACCTCCTATAGAATGATATTGTACAATAGAATACATTGTACCATTTACAATAGAAAAATCAAGATTTTTCAAATATTGGTATTCTATTTTTTCTTGCTTTTTGCCAATTTTGCCAGATTCGTCAATGCGTTGGTAAGATTGGTGACGGCGGCTACCGTACTTTTGTTGTTGTGCAGGGTTCCGATCACATCAGACAGGGATCCGCTCAGGTTGTTGACGAGCCGATGCGCCTCTTCCGTTCCGGTTTTCGCCGCACCGGTGATGTGAGACGTATCATCCATGATCTTCGCCATAGAACGCGCAGAGGGGATGAGATTCTTGATGAGAACGATTAACTGATACAAAAGTATGATCGCAAGAACGATAAGAATTGCAAGCAGTGCGTCGATCAGTGAAACAGTAATGGTCATGGTAGTTCTCCTTTCGGTACATCTCAATTCATTATCTCCCATTTATTTCCGTTTGACAACTGCTTTCCTCTCAAAGCGCAGGTTATTTTGACAAACACAAGGGAATTCAGTATAATTATACGGATGTATAACGATTGAAATCGCAAATAAACGGAGGATGATTTGGCTAAATTTATTGTGGAGCAATCCGGACCGCTGCAGGGCGACGTCGCAGTGAGCGGTTCGAAAAATGCCGTTCTCCCCATTCTGGCGGCTACGTTGATGACAGAAGGAAAGTCTGAAATCAACGATGTTCCCTATCTCAGAGACGTGGACGTAATGTGCAGGATCCTCCGAAGTATGGGTGCATCGGTCACAGAGGACTGGAAAACGCATACGATCACAGTTGATATGGATCGTGTCAAGGCAGAAGAGGTCCCCTATGAGCTGGTGAAGCGCATGCGGGCCTCCATATTTGTGATGGGCCCTTTGCTTGCCAAAACCGGAAAAGCCAGGATCGCACTGCCCGGCGGCTGTTCCATCGGAGATCGTCCGATCGATTTGCACAACAAGGGAATGCGGTCTCTTGGCGCCAGGATCGACACGGAGCTGGGTGTGGTGGAAGCCACAGCCAGTCAGCTGAAAGGGGCGCTGATCTATTTGGATTTTCCCAGCGTCGGCGCCACCGAAAACATCATGATGGCCGCAACGCTGGCAAAAGGGTTGACAGTCATAGAAAATGCTGCGGAAGAGCCGGAGATCGTCGATCTGGCCAATTTTTTGAACAAAATGGGGGCCCGCATAAAAGGCGCCGGTACGGATACAATACGAATTGAAGGAGTGGAAAAGCTCCACGGCGCAAAGCATACGGTGATTCCCGACCGCATTGAGACAGGGACGTTCATGGTCGCCGCCGCCATCACCCGGGGGGATATCCTGATCCGAAACTGTGTTCCGGATCACGTGAAGCCCGTAATTGCCAAATTGATGGAATGTGGCGCCACTGTGAACGACGAAGTGGAAGGGCTGCGGGTGCGGGGCGATATCAAACAGTTGATTGCAACGGACATCAAAACGATGCCATATCCGGGTTTTCCCACGGATATGCAGGCTCTTTTTATGGCGCTTCTTTCTACCGTGGATGGTGCGAGCGCAGTGATCGAAACCGTTTTCGAAAATCGGTTCATGCATGCGGCGGAATTGTCCCGCATGGGAGCCAACATCAAAGTTGACGGAAGAACAGCCGTCGTTCCCGGGAAGAACCCCTTGATCGGCGCCCAGGTAATCTCCACCGATCTCCGTGCAGGTGCAGCGCTGGTGCTGGCCGGACTTGTGGCAAAAGGCAAGACGGAGATTTCTGAGATTTATCACATTGAGCGCGGGTACGACTCCTTTATGGAAAAGTTGGTATCCCTCGGTGCAAAAATCACACGGGAAGAAGACTGATTCAAGCGAAAAAAGCACCGTTTCCGAATGGAAACGGTGCTTTTGCATTCAGAGAATCTTAGAGCTCGTATTTTCCGAGGCTGGCGGCATCCGACATTCCTTCATCGAATTCGTACTCGTTGCCGGGCAAAATCGCATTCAGGAGAATGCCTACGATGGCAGCCATCGCAAGGCCGGACATATTGACGCTAAAGTTCCCCAGCGACAGCGTAACAGCTTCTGTCCCGGTGCCGTACTTGATTCCGATGGCCAGGACCATGATCAAACCGGCGATGATCACATTGCGGCTTCTGGAGAAATCCACCCGATTTTCCACCACATTTCGAATACCGATGGCAGAGATCATCCCGTAGAGAATCAGAGAAACCCCTCCCAGCGTAGCGACAGGCATGGCGCTGATCAGCGCTGCAAACTTCGGACAGAAGGACATGATCATGGCAAACACGGCAGCCAGACGCACGACCAGGGGATCATAGACTTTCGTCAGTGCCAGGACGCCGGTGTTTTCGCCATAGGTTGTGTTAGCCGGCGCACCGAACAGGGACGCAACGATCGTGGCCAGTCCGTCACCCACCAAGGTGCGATGAAGGCCGGGTTCTGCGATGAAATTCTTGCCCACGGTGGCGCCGATGGCGGAAATGTCACCGATGTGCTCCATCATGGTTGCCAGGGAGATTGGAATGATGGTGACGGCAGCGGTGATCAGTAGTCCGGTGTCGACTTGTCCGTCAAAGAGAGAAAACACCGTGTTTTCCATCAGAAAGGGCAAGCCGAGCCATTTGGCCGAGGTTACCGCACTGAAATCCACATAGCCCGTGGCGGCTGCGGCGGTGTAGGAGACGATCACGCCCAGGAGGATGGGAACGATTTTGATCATCCCTTTTCCGTAGATGTTTGCGATGATGACCGTAAGAATGGCAATGAGTGCAATACCCCAGTTGTCCTGACAATTGCTGATCGCCCATCCGCACAGATAAAGCCCGATGGAAATTACAATGGGCCCGGTGACGACGGGCGGAAAGAACCGCATGACTTTCCTTGCTCCGAAGGTTTTAAACAGAGAGGCCAGGATGAGATACAGGATCCCTGCGCAAGCCACACCGAAACACGCATAGGGAAGAAGTTCCGCCTCGCCGTTGGGTGCAATGGTCAGATAGGCTGCCAGAAAAGAGAACGAAGATCCCAAAAAGGCGGGGACGCTCATTTGGGTCACTGCGTGGAAGAGCAATGTGCCTGCTCCTGCGAATAATAGAGTTGCGGATACGCTCAGTCCCGTGATGGCCGGGACGAGTACCGTTGCGCCAAACATGGCAAACAAATGCTGGAAGCCCAGAATGAGCGTCTTCGCAGTCCCCAGTTCTTTGGCATGGTAGATCGCTTTTTCGTTTTCATGATCCATTTTTTCTGCTCCTTTGGTATGTCTGGAAATAGTTGCTGATAAAAGGTCTTTGCCTATCGTGATTCATCGATATGCAGATTGACACATGTCTGCCCGTCGAATTCGTCTACCATCACAGAGACAATTTCGCTTCTGGAAGTCGGAACATTTTTCCCCACGAAATCCGGACGGATCGGAAGCTCCCTGTGCCCCCGATCCACCAGGACCGCCAGTTGGATACGAGAAGCCCGGCCCAGTGCGGACACTGCGTCCAGGGCAGCCCTTGCTGTTCTCCCGGTATAAATCACATCGTCCACCAGGATTACCACTTTGCCTTCCACGGAAAAATCGACTTCCGTGTCGGAGATCACAGGCGTCACGTCCAGCTCAGACAGGTCATCCCGATATAGCGTTATATCCAAAGTCCCGACGGGAATATCCGCGTTTTCAATGGATTTTACGTTTTGGGCCAGTTGTCTGGCCAGGGGGACGCCTCTGCGTCTGATTCCGAGAAAAACCACGTTTTCGCAACCGGCATTTCGTTCACAGATCTGGTGTGCCATACGGATCAGCGCTCTTTCCATCTCTGCTTCGGTCATCAGCTGTGCTTTGAGTTTCATATCCGTTCCTCTGCAGCAAAAAAGTCTTGTCGAACTCGACAAGACTCGCAAAACTGTCTGCGGCAACGCATCCGCAGTGTTCATGATTCAATCTTGTCGGTATCTCAGTACCAACTTAAAGATTACTCTATCGACCCATTATACATCTGACCGCCTTCAGCTGTCAATGGGATTTTCCAGTATTTCAAATTTCCCTCCCAAAGCACGGTACTGATTCCAAAATCCCGGCCAGGTTTTATCAACAGCGCGTTCCTGCAACAGGAAAGGTTTTTTCAACAACGGCGCTGCCAAGGCAAAAGACATCGTTATATTGGCATCTCCCTGACAGTCGATCAGAACATCTTCCGGATAATCGAAGAAACTTCCTTCTCTGGATTCCAGACCGTCCGGAGTATCCCACATATCAGCGCCCATACCTCGCAGGATGGCTGCGACTGTCTTGAGCCGATCGGTCTCTTTGTGATGGAGCTGAGGCGCTCCGGACAGATGCACGGCCCCGGACCTGGCCGCCGCAACGATGGCGATCAGGGGCACGAGTGCGGGACAGTCGGAAGCATCAACGGTGATATCCTTGAAGTCTGTGATCAATTGGGAATGCATTTCTGTCAGGTTTCGGTATCCCTGAGGAGAATCCGCCGGAAGATCTGTACAACTGATAGACCCGCCTCTTCCCTGGGAAAGCGCGCCTGCGGTGAGCCACATGGCCGCCAGACTCCAGTCGTTATGGACACGCATCGTGCCGGGAGAGGTATACACCTGACGGCCCGGAATGGCATATCCATCTTCGAGGGGCTCGACTGTAATGCCGAATTGTTGCAGGACTTTGATTGTGATATCGATTTGTCCGCCCATTAAAACCGGCCGGTGGATTTGAACGGTGCTGGGACCTGAAAGCACCGGAGCTGCCATCAGGATGCTGCTTGCGAACTGCGCGCTCAGCCGGCCGTCAAAATCGTATTCGCCGCCTTCCAGACGACCCTGCATTGTCAACGGGAAAGAAAATCCGGAAAACGTAGCGCCGCGGACAGCCATCCGGCTGGCCAGAGGGAAGAGAGGTCTTCGTTTCAACGATTCCGATGCGGTGCATTCGACCTGGATGCCGTAGGCTGCGGCAATGGCCAGCGTATAGCGGGCAGCGGCAGCGCAACTGCCGAAATCAAAGTCGACTCGGGGTACCGGTTTTGTTTTGATAAAAGGCTGGATCGTCAGGGTGTTTTTCCCCTTTCGCTCGAGGGTGGAGCCGAGGGCTTCCAGGCACAGAATGGTGGTGCGGATATCTTCGCATGCGGGGACGTTGTACAACGTCGTGGGAGAATTGGAAACAGCGGCTGCAAACAGCAGCCGCTGAGCGTGCGCAACGGATGGGGGTGCGCTGAGTGTCCCCGAAAAAAAGGAAGGAAATATCCTGATCATGTCTTACCTCCGGTATGTGCCTACAGTATATCTTTTCGGCAATCTCTCGTCAAGAATTCCCTGGTATGCTATACTTGAAACACAGGAAACGTTTTCCGGAGGGAGGGACTATGAGTATATCGGATACAGAGAAGAAATATCTGAAACTTCTGGCGAAAAGCTATGGAACGATCGAAGCTGCAGCAGCGGAGATCATCAATTTGACGGCCATCCAGAACCTGCCGAAGGGGACGGAGCATTTTCTCAGTGACATCCACGGGGAATATGAATCTTTTCTCCATATTCTCAGAAATGCTTCAGGTGTCATCAAGCTGAAGATTGATGAAACGTTTCGGGAGTTGTCCGCTGCCGACCGCAAGAGCATGGCCACGTTGATTTACTATCCGGAAGAAAAAATGGAGATGCTGAAGCAAACAGAAGAAGATATGCCGGCATTCTATCGCAGGACACTGCATCAGCTGATCCGGCTTCTGGAAGTCATTACAGTCAAGTATACCCGCTCCTACGTCAGGAAACAGATCCCGAAGGAGTATGCCTATATCATCGAGGAACTGCTCTACGGCAGCAGTACATCCGATGCGGATCGGATGTTATATAAAGAAAACATCATTCGTTCCATTATCGATGTGGGGACCGCAGAAGATTTTATCGAGAATATGTGTGATCTGATCTCCCGCATCTCCGTTTATCATCTCCATATTCTGGGAGACATTTACGACAGGGGACCCGGCGGTGATATCGTTTTGGCGGCCTTGAAAAAGCACCACAGCGTGGATATCCAGTGGGGCAATCACGATATTCTGTGGATGGGAGCCGCCGCCGGAAACAGAGCCTGCATTGCCAACGTGATCCGCATCTGTACCCGCTATGACAATCTCCATACATTGGAAGTGGGCTACGGCATCAGTCTGCGTCCGCTGGTCATGTTTGCGATGAAGACCTACCGGGACGATCCCTGCCCGAACTTCAAGGCAGTGGCATCCCAGAAAGATGCGCTGTACGCTTCGGACCTGGAGAGCCTGGCAAAGATCAGCAAGGCGATTGCCATCATACAGTTCAAGGTAGAAGGACAACTGATCGCCAAGCATCCCTATTACGAAATGGACGCATTGCGTCTGCTGGACAAAGTGGATTACGAAAACTACACCGTCAACATCGACGGGAAGACGTATCCGATGAACAATCATTTCTTTCCCACGATCGATCCGAAGGATCCTTACAAGTTGACAGATGAAGAGGAAGCGGTCATGAGCAGACTGCGGAGCGCGTTTATCGAGAGCGAAGCGCTTCAGGATCACGTGCATTTTCTTTTTGCGAAAGGAAGCCTGTATAAATGTTTCAACGGGAACCTCCTTTTTCACGGATGCATGCCTCTTGAAAAGGATGGGGAGTTTTCATCGATCCGGACCAGCGACGGCGTCATGAAAGGCAAAGTATGGTTCGACTATGCGGAGCAGTTGGTGCGCCGGGGATACTTCGGCCATGAGGCCGATAAAAACAAACAACGGGGGATCGACTTTTTCTGGTATCTTTGGTGCGGGTACAAGTCTCCTCTGTTCGGGAAGAAGAAAATCACCACTTTCGAACGTCTCTTCGTGGAGGATCAGGATACGTGGAAAGAAGAAAAGAATCCGTATTATAAGTTGGTGGACAACGTGGATATCGTGGAAAAGATCCTGGAGGAATTCGGACTGGACAAAGAGACCGGACATATCGTCAACGGACACATGCCCGTAAAGAGAGGAAACAATCCGGTCCACGCCAACGGAAAAGCTTTCGTAATCGACGGAGGATTTGCCAAGGCATATCAGAAGACGACGGGCATTGCAGGCTACTCCCTGATCTATAACTCTTACGGATTTATTCTGACCGCCCACGAAGCATTTGATTCCAAAGCCAAGGCCGTGGCAGAGGAGACCGATATTCTGTCGACACAGGTGGCGAAGGAGAATATTCGGAGCCGAATGCTCAACAAAGATACCGACACCGGGCAAGCGCTGCAGGAGCAGATCGATGCCTTGAAAAAACTTCTTGAGGCGTATCGAACCGGTGTGATCAAGCCGAACGGAGGATAATAAGTACCTATCAAAACGGGGACCGCTCCCAGCAGAGAGCGGTCCCCGTTTTGCGGTGATTATTCTGTCATGATCGCCTGGATCACGTGATCGGTCTCCGCCATGCCGTCCTTGCCCATGCGTCCTACGTTTCGAATGGTCTTTTCCACATCGTCGGACAATATGCCGTCTCCGCCCATTAATCTTTTCTCTTTGAGACAAAGTTCGTAGCCCAGAATGCCGCAATCCACAGCTGCAGCCACTTTCGCCGCACAGGAAGGCTTTGCACCGTCGCAGACCATACCGGAGACGATCCCCAGGCTGCTGATGATCGTATGGGAGATCGTCTGCAGATCTGCCCCCTGCATATAAGCGATTGCCGCGCCGGCGCCGCTGCCGGCACACAGGGCGCCGCAGAATGCCGACATCTTGCCGATCCCTGTTTTCTCGTGGATGGTTACCAGATTCGATACGCAGAGCGCCCGATACAGTTCTTCCTCTGTTTTGCCCAGCTCCCGCGCATAGGTGATGACCGGCATGGAGGCCGTAATGCCCTGGTTTCCGCTTCCGGATACGATGATCACCGGAAGTTCACAGCCGCTCATTCTGGCGTCGGCTCCGGCGGCTGCCGCAGCTTTTGCTTTCGTTCGGAGCAGTGTCCCCTGGGTTTCCTGTATCGTTTTCCCGATACATGCGCCCCAATCTTCGTCAAAGCCGGCTTTGGAGATGGCTGAATTGCATTCGATCTGCTTTTGGATCGATTCACGGATATCGTCGATCTCCACGGTGTCGGCAAATTCGATAATATCTTTAATATTTAAAAGACCCCGATCGGCACTTTGTTTCGCTCCTTCACTTTGATCGTTTTGCATCCGTACGTTGCCGTCTTTTTCCAGAGAAACGATGTTTGCATGCCCCTTTTGTATATGTGCCGTAGCGGTGTGGCCGTCTTTTTCCACCGTAACAATGATTTCAAGCAACTCTTCTCCGTAGGTAGGTGCCACGAAAAAAGCTGCTTGCTTCAGGTATTCTTTGATCTGCACCTTCTGTTCCGGTGTGATCTCCGAAATGACTTCCAGTTCTTTTTCCGGCTTTCCGCCGATGATCCCGGCGGCGGCGGAGGCTTCGACACCTACCAGGCCGTCCGTATTGGGGACCACTACGCTCTTGACATTTTTGAGAATATTTCCGCTGACTTTGATTTCGATCTTGTCCGGGATCGCTCCCAGGGCTTCCTTTGCTTTGGCCGCACAGTAGGCAACTGCGATCGGCTCCGTACAGCCCATGGCCGGCACCAGTTCCTCTTTGAGGATCTGCACGTAGGCTTTGTAGACAGCATCGTGCTTTCTCATGGTTTTCTCCTTTCGTTTCGGGTGGTCGTCGCCCTTGTTCAGCGTTTATTGATGAGAAGCTCCGAAAGCATTCTCTTGGGAACGTAGTGCACATCCTGTTCGTCCCGGTAATAGTTCAGAGAAGAACCTGCCGGAGCGTCCAACAGCACGATGGTCTCTTTGGGTTTCCCGATGGCGATGATCAATACGGGACGCAGTGTGGCCGGGAGTTCCAGCGCGGCAGAGATTTTGGCCGGACTGAAGTTTCCGATCATACAACCGCCCAAATCCATTTCCGAGGCGCCCAGGACGATGGTCTGTGCCACGATGCCCACATCTTTCCAAAAGCGCTCGACTCCCGGCCCGATGGTTTCGTCGTAGCAGATTACGATAAACGCCGTGGGATAATGACCGGGCTTCGGAATCTCCATAGGCTGAAGGGCTCTGGCCCATTTCGTGAGCGGTTGGATCCGTCCATTGGTCTCCGGATCACAGGACAGATAGTATTTAAAAGGCTGCATATTCACGGAAGACGGGCAAAACCGGGTCAGCTCCACCAATTTTTTCAACTGTTCTTCTGTAACGGCGTAGGCAGCGTCGTAGTTGCGATAACTGCGGTTTTTTTTGTTCAATTCAAGAAAATCCATGGGTCCTCCCTCAATATGATTCAGAATCTCTTTTAGAATAACATAAATTACCGCTTTCGCAAGTGCGTCGAATAAAAAAAAGATTTCAATGTTGATCGGCAAAATAATCACTTTTATTCCGGAATGATGCTATAATAATTTTGTCAAAGATCCATAAGGAGGGAGATATGTTTGCAGATAAATTAAATTTTCTGATGAGTATCATCGGGATCAGCGGAGGGGAACTTGCCCATGCCGTATCCTTGGACCCGTCTTATATCAGCAGGTTGCGCAGCGGAAAGCGGGAGCTTCCGAAGGAGAAGCACTTTCTGAATGACATCGCCTTGTATTTTGCAACGCATATCCGCACCGACTATCAGGTTAAGCTTTTATGCGAAGCCATGAATCACGAGGATGAGTGGCCCCGGGAAATCGAGGAGGCGAAACACCGCATCCAAGACTGGCTGACGCTTCAGGAAGGAGCCCAGCGGGAAAAAATCAAAGGTGTTCTTCAGGGGGTTGTGTCTGCTTTCCTGGTGGATGCCGTCCTGTCGCCGGACTGTGATCCGGATCTGAGCCAATTGGAGAAGGATGTGGGAGAATATTACTATGGAGATGCAGGGAAGCAGGAAGCGTTTCTCCGGTTTCTCCAACTGGCGCTTTGCGTGGAGGACAAAGCGGAATTGCTGATGTTCACCAACGAGAGCATGAATTGGCTTGCAGACGATCCGGAGTATGCAAGAAAAACCAAGGCGCTCTTGACCGGCTTTGCCCGGGCCGGAAACGAAATCAGGATCGTCCATCCGATCCGTCAGGATGTAAGCGAGATGATCTTTACGCTGGAGCGTTGGATCCCGGTGTATATGACCGGTTACGTGGAGCCCTACTACTATCCGAAAGTGCGGAACAATTTTTGCCTGAGAACCACTTTCGTGGTGCCCGGGGTCGCCGCACTGATCTCCTGCTCCTTGGAAGGAAATCCTGCGGAAGCCCTTACGCTCGTCTTCACGGAACCCCGGGCTGTGGCTGCTTCTGCTGCAGAGATGGAGTATTTGATTTCGTTGTCAAAGCCTTTGGCGCAAGTATATTCCGCCCGTCACAAGCAAGATGTCTGGAAAACTCTTGCGGCGTTTTTTGCTGTACCGGCGCCGACGATAGTCATTCACGACCATCTGACCCCCTTCGCTGTACTGGAAGAATTTCTGGAAGGTGCAAAAGACAGTGGCGGAAAGGCGTTGGATCGGGATTCTGTAGAACAACTGATTCGGCGAAATCCCTATACGGAAATGGTATCCAGTCCTGACATGGACAAAATCCTGGCCGGGGAGGTGCCGATCCAGTTGACGCACTTACTGGCGGACGGACCGAAATATCTCTCGACGGAGGCCTATCTGGCAAATCTGGACGATGTGATCCGCATGGCGGAAGAACACAGCAACTACAACATCATGATCGTTCCCCAGGCGTTTTTCGACATTTATTTATGTGTCAAAAAAGGAGTCGGTGTGCTCGTTTCGAAGGCGGACAAGGGGGCCACCACATTTTACATTCAACAAAGCGATATGGTGGAGGCTGTCTGGGAATATGTGAACACTCTGATGACGCAAACGAAAACGCCCAACAAGAAAGTCCTTGTAAAGGAGTTGAGGGAACTGGCAAAAGCGATACGGCGGTGAGGGGGAGACAAAAGAAAAGAAAATCCGGCAGAAAGCCGGATTTTCTTTTCTTGTTCATTTTGGCTCAGATGGCGTTTATTTTGCGGCCAGTTTCTTCTTGTCTTCGTACCAGATCACGAATTCGGGATCCACTTCGCCGATGCCCATGTAACGAGCTTTGTAGTCTTTCATCAGTTCCAGGAACTTCTTCATGAGGAACAGCATG
>Ga0116152_10002163_pt1 | contig 16020 bp, 8 predicted proteins | sample AD_UKC119_MetaG_FD_89894 | JGI IMG/M metagenome (GOLD analysis project Ga0116152, IMG submission 89894) | Active sludge microbial communities of municipal wastewater-treating anaerobic digesters from Hong Kong - AD_UKC119_MetaG | ecosystem: Engineered > Bioreactor > Anaerobic > Digestate... | reverse complement strand
CCGATCAGGCCGGCGTGCCGCGGGATACGGCGCAATGCGGTGCGGTGACCCTGATCCAGCGCTTCGGCAGCGCGCTGAACCTGAATGTTCACTTCCACATGCTGTGGCTCGACGGCGTGTACGTGGAAGCCACCGAGCTGCCGCGGCGCGAACTGCGCCTGCACCGCGCCCGTGCGCCCACCACCGCGCAGTTGACCCAGCTGGCAGCTACCATCGCGCACCGGGTGTGTCGGCACCTGACGCGCAAAGGCTGGCTCGAAGGGGAGGGCGAATCGGCCTTCCTGGCAGACAGCGCTGCAGGCGACGACAGCATGGATGGGCTGCGGATGAGTTCGATCACCTACCGCATCGCCACCGGCCGCGACGCTGGCTGCAAGGTCGTCACGCTGCAAACGCTGCCCGGTGACGCCGGTTCGCTGGAGGGCGATGCCGGCAAGGTCGGCGGCTTCTCGCTGCATGCCGGCGTGGCCGCGGAAGCACACGAGAGCCACAAGCTCGAAAAGCTGTGCCGCTACATCACGCGCCCGGCGATCAGCGAGCAGCGGCTGTCGATCTCACCGCAGGGTAGGGTGCGGTATCAGCTCAAGACGCCGTGGCGAAATGGGACCACGCATGTCGAATGGGATGCGGTGGACTTCATCGCCAAGCTGGCGGCACTGGTCCCGCCACCTCGCGCGCATCTCACCCGCTTCCACGGCGTATTCGCCCCGAATGCAAACCTGCGTGCGCAGCTGACGCCCTCGGGGCGCGGCAAGCGGCCTGCGGGCGATGCGGCGCCAGTGGACGTCAGCGCCCACGACGAGCCGCGCAGCCCCGAGCAGAAGCGCCGTGCGATGAGCTGGGCGCAACGGCTCAAGCGGGTCTTTTCCATCGACATCACCACCTGCGCCCACTGCGGCGGCGCGGTACGGATCGTCGCCAGCATCGAGGAACCCATCGCCATCCGCGCCATCCTCGCCCACTTCGAGAAGCACGGCGCGCTGGAGCAAGCGCACTACCGGCCCGCAGCGCGCGCCCCGCCGCCGGCCGCGTGACGAGGTGCCGGCCACGCAGCCGGCAGCCAAGCCAGAGTCCGATCCGATGCGGCCACGACCCCGCAGGGCTGCGCTCGGCCCTGTGCCGGGATTCGGTGAGAAATGGCTACGCACTGAGCCGCTGCGTGGCCCCGCGATGTCGAAAACCCACGCATGAACCCCCGATCTGTGCCCGATCTGTGCCCAAAGCGGCGCTTGCGCGGCCGCTTCCTACCCGCCAGACTCGCCAAAAAGGGCGGTTGAACTTCCTATACCCGATCCTGCTGATCGGCATCGCGGTCAAGAACTCGATCCTGCTGGTCGACTACGCCGTGATGGCCGAGGAAAAGGGCATGACCCGCCACGAGGCGCTGATGGACGCGTGCCACAAGCGTGCGCGGCCGGTGATCATGACCACGCTGGCGATGGGGGCGGGCATGATGCCGATCGCGCTGGGTCTGACGGCGGATTCAAGCTTCCGCATGCCGATGGCGGTGGCGGTGATCGGTGGGTTGATCACCTCGACGGTGTTGAGCCTTGTGGTGGTGCCGGCGGCGTATACGCTGGTGGATGATCTGGAGGAGCGGGTGCTCGGGAAGTTGCGGCGGAAGGCCGCAGATGCCAGTGAAGTTGCGGCGCCACCATGACTGGCATCACGATAGCGGCGGCCGGTGCAATGGAGTGGCAGGTGTCGACAGGCAAGGCTGGCAGGCTGGGTGGGGCATACCGTCGGCGATCCCGCGCCGCGCACGGACGGGCATTCGGTCTGGCGTTGGGTCTGGTCCTGCTTGTACCGGCCACCTCGGCACTCGCGCAGGATGCGGACGCACTCAGCTTCGATCAGGCGCGCGAGCGGTTGGAACGGGTCTCCGACGCGCTGGCTGCCGCGGACGCCAACCTGCGCGCCCGGCAGGATCTTTCCGATGCGACCGCGCGCCTGCGGCTGCCGGAGATTTCGCTCGAAGCGCGCTACCTGGAGTTCCAGAAGACGCTGAGCTTGCCGCTGGGTTCGCTGGCGCCAGTGGGCGAGGCGTTCGGCATCGAAAGCCCGTTGCGGTTCCAGGAGCGCGACCGGCGATTGCGTCCGGTGTTGACCACGGTGCTGCCCCTGTACACGGGCGGGCAGATCCCGGCCGCGCAGGCGGCGGCCGCGGCCGCCCTGCGTGGGGCGGACGCGGAGCGGGCGCAGCAGTCCCAGAAGCTGACGTCGCAACTGGTCCAGGCCTACTTCGGCCAGGGCCTGGCCGAGCAGGCGCTGAGTGTGCGCCGCGAGGTGCGCGACGGCATGCGGCAGCACCTGGCCCATGCCGAATCGCTTGAACGCGAAGGCTTCGCCACGCGCGCGCAGGTGTTGCAGGCGGTCGTCGCGCGTGACGCCAGCGAGCGCGAGTACCAGAAGGCGCTCAACGACCGCGACGCCGCCGCCCAGGCCCTGGCGCTGCTGCTGCGCAGCGATGGGCCGGTGACGCCGATCACGCCGCTGTTCGTGGTCGGCACATCGCCGGGCACGCTGGAGGCGTTCACCCGGGCCGCGCTTGAGCGGCACCCGCAGCTGGCGCAGCTGCGGGCGCTTGACGACCAGGCGGGCGCAGGCGTGCGTGTGCAGGAGGCGTCACTGAAACCGCAGGTGTACCTGTTCGGCCAGTACGACCTGTACCGCGAGGATGCGCTGCTGACCGACACCGATTGGGCCTTCGGCATTGGCCTGAAGTACACCTTCCTGTCCGGGCGGGATCGCCCGCGCCAGATCAGTGCTGCGCGCGCGCAGCAGGAGCAGGCGCAGGCCGCACTGCGCGAGGCGCAGAACCAGATCAGGATCGGCGTGGCACAGGCCTGGAATGCGCTGGAAACGGCACGCCAGCAGTTCCTGCTGCTCGACAGCAGCATCGAGCAGGCGCGTGAGAACCTGCGCCTGCAGGAACTGGCGTTCCGCGAGGGGCAGTCGACCTCGCTCGATGTCATGGACGCCAGGCTCGGCCTTGGCGCCGCACGGGTCGAATACGCGCACGCCGCCTACGACTATTGCGTGGCATTGGCGCACCTGCTCGAGCTGGGTGGCCAGTCGGCGCGCTTTGGCGAGTACATCCGCAAGGCAGACCACAGGGTATTTCCCCATGAATGAACCCGCTCCGTCGCCGCCGCCGCCACCCGTGGCTGCGGATGCACCGTCCGGCCGCCGTCGCCTGCGCCTTGTCGCCCTGGGCGTGATTGCCGTGATCCTGGTCGGCGGCCTGTGGCTGGCGTTCCGCAGCCCGGCGGACCTGGTGCAGGGCATGGCCGATGCCGACAGCATCAACGTGTCGGCCAAGGTGACCGCGCGGGTGTCGGCGCTGCTGGTGGCCGAGGGCGAGCGGGTCGAGGCGGGGCAGGTACTGTTCGAGCTGGACAGCCCCGAGATCGCCGCGAAGAAGCGACAGGCCGAAGCCGCGCTCGCGGCCGCGCAGGCGCTGGCGGACAAGGCCGAGGAAGGCGCGCGCGTGGAGGACATCCGCGCAGCGGAGGCCAACTGGCGGCGCGCCCAGGCCGGACACGAACTGGCGCGTTCCACCTTCCAGCGCCTGGAGCGGCTGCATGCCGAGGGCGTGGTCACCCGGCAGCAGCGCGACGAGGCCCGTACGAAGGCGATCGATGCCGAGCAGCAGGCGCGCGCAGCGCAGGCGCTGTACGAACAGGCGCAGGCCGGCGCCCGCGAACAGGACAGGAGCGCCGCGCAGGCGCAGGTGCGGCAGGCCGAAGGCGCCGTGGCCGAAGTGCAGGCGGCCGAAAGCGAAGTGCGCGGCCGCGCGCCGACGGCCGGCGAGGTGTCCAAGCGCCTGGTCGAAACCGGCGAGCTGGTGGCGGCCGGCTATCCGGTCTTCACCCTGGTCGACCTCGACCACATGTGGGTGGCGTTCCACCTGCGCGAGGACCAGTTCGCGGGCCTGGAGGTGGGCCGCCGCCTGCGCGGTTCGATCCCGGCGCTGGAGCGCGAGGACGTCGAGTTCGAGGTCTACCACATCAGCCCGGCCGGCGATTTCGCGACCTGGCGCGCGACCCGGCAGTCGGCCGGCTACGACGTGAGGAGTTTCGAAGTGCGCGCGAGGCCGGTCGCGGAAGTCGCAGGCTTCCGGCCGGGCATGAGCGTGCTGTTCGCATGGCCGCAACGCTGACGCGGCCCACGGCACGCGAGGCGTTCGTCCGTTCGGCGTTGCGCGAGTGCGCACGGCTGCGCGCCGATCCCTGGGATCTGGCGTTGGCCACGTGGGTCCCGCTGCTGGCGCTGGCGCTGCTGGCCTGGATGTTCTCGGCCGGCGTGCCGCGCGAACTGCCGGTGGCGGTGGTCGATCATGACAACAGCGCGGCCAGCCGCGAACTGGTGCGCAGGCTCGATGCCGTGCCGGGCGTGCGGGTGGCCGCGCGGCCGGCGGACCTGACGCAGGCCTGGTCGGAGGTGCGCGCGCTCCGGGCGTTCGCGGTGGTGCACGTGCCTGCGGGTGCCGAGCGCCAGGTCCTGCGTGGCGGCAGCGCCGTTGTTTTCGCCTACTACAACGCCAGCCACCAGACGGCAGGGCAGGCGGTGCTGCGGGGGATCGGAGAGGCGGCGCAGGCGACCAGTGGGCATCTCGTACGCCGTGGGGTGGCGCGGGTCGGCGGGGCGCAGGCGGTCCGCCAGCCGCCGCTGCGGGTGCAGGCCACCGTGCTGGCCAACGCCGCACGCAGCTACGAGCACTTCCTGCTCGGCCTGCTGTTCCCGGCACTGCTGCACCTCGCCGCCTGCCTGGCGATGGTCGGCGCGCTCGGGCGCGAACTGCGTGACGGCAGCGCGGGCACATGGCTGGCCGAGTGCGGCGATCGCCTGCTGCCGGCGGTGGCCGGCAAGCTGGCGCCGTACCTGCTGCTGTTCACCGCCTACGGCACGCTGTCGCTGCTCTGGCTGGCGGCGATCCGCGGCGGTGTGGCCGGCAGCGCGGTACTGCTGGTCGCCGCGCAGGCGGCGATGTACCTGGCCTACGGCGGCATCGCGCTGCTGCTGGTCGGGGCCACCCGCAATATGGGCACGTCGCTGTCGCTGACCGGACTGTATGCGGGCACGTCGCTGGCGTTCTCGGGCGCGACGTTCCCGGTGCAGGGAGCGCCGCTGTTCGCACAGGTCTGGAGCCAGCTGCTTCCCTTCACCGCCTACCTCAAGCTGCAGGCGCAGCAGCTCGACCTGGGTGCGGCATGGACGGCCTCGCTGTCGTTGCTGGGGACCTTGCTGCTGTTCGTGCTGGTGGCCGGCGGCGCGGGGCTGCGCCTGTATGCGCGCGGAGCGCGCGATCCGGCCTCCTGGGGGCAGCGATGAACCAGGTCAGGGCCGCCTTCCTGGAGACTCTGCGCGCCGTGTTCTCGGACCGCTACGCGGTGGTGACGCTGATCGGCGCCGTGGTGCTGTACTCGTTCTTCTACCCGGTCGCCTACCGGCACCAGGTGGCTTCGCAGTATCCGGTGCTGGTGGTCGACCTCGACCATAGCGCCATGAGCCGCGCCCTGGTGCGCAAGGCGGGCGCGGTGCGCGCGGTGAGGATCGTCGGCGATGCGACCTCGGTGGAGGAGGCCCGGCCAAGGATCGCCCGCGGTGAAGCGCAGGGCCTGCTGGTGGTGCCCGCGGGGTTCGAACGCGGGATCCTGCGCGGCGGGCAGGGGCAACTGGCGCTGTACGGCAGTGGTGCGTTCCTCGGTCGCGGCGGCGTGGTGCTCGAGGGCTTGGGCGAGGCCGCCGCCGCGTTCGCGCGCGAGGCCGCCGTGGTGCAGGCAGGTTTCGCAGGTGCGCCCGGCGCAGCGCCGCTGCAGGTGGTGGCGCGGCCGCTGTTCAACACCCGCGAGGGTTACGGCAGCGCCGTGGTGCCGGGCGTGGCACAGCTGATCGTGCAGCAGACACTGCTGATCGGCATGCTGGTCATGGCCGGCACGCGTCGCGAACGCCTGGGTCGGCTGGCGTTCTCGCGCCGCGGCCTGCTCGGCATCGCCGCCGCGTTCGCGCTGATCGGCGTGTGCAGCATGCTGTACTACAACGGTCTGGTGATGTGGCTCCAGGACTATCCGCGTGGGGGCAATCCGCCCGGTACGCTGGTGGGCGGAGCGCTGTACGTGGCCGCGGTGGTGGCGTTCGCGCTGTTCGCGGGCAGTTTCTTCCGCACCCGCGAACGGCCCTTCCAGCTGATGCTCGTCACCGCGCTGCCACTCTTCTTCCTGTCCGGGCTCTCATGGCCGGCCGTGGCGATGCCACAGCCCCTGGCGTGGCTGGCGAGGCTTGTTCCCTCCACGCCCGGCATCAACCTGATGGTGAAGTTCAACCAGATGGGCGCAAGCTTCGCCGAGGCGCTTCCCGAGTTGTGCAACCTCGCTTTTTTGACACTGCTGTATGGCGCGCTGGCGGTATGGCGCTACGCCCCGGGGCGGGACGGCACCTGACGGGCCGGTCACGGAGGACGGGGCCGGGGCGGCTTCTGCGCGGGTATCGGAGATCGTCTGCGCGCTGGATGTGCTGGCCGACAATATCGATCCGGCCGAAAGCTGCAAGGCCTTCCGCGTCCGCATGCCGAGCGCCGATGCCCTGCTCCGCAACCGCGGCCTGAAGTGACTTCGGCGGGTGCGGTAACGAAAAGGCGACCCGGGCGACCGGGTCGCCTTTTTCATGCTGCGGACGACGCACCGGAGACGCCGCGTCATCCGCCGCGCGGCCACGCACCGGCGCTCAGTCGCCGGCGGTCTTCCGGGTGCCGGCGCCCGCGAACTCCGGAAACGCCTCCTCCAGCGAGCCTTCGTCCGGCAGCACGTAGAACACGCCGCCGCGCGCGAAGGTGGGGCTGACGACCTGCTCGTAGAACGCCGGAGACACGTTGATGCAGCCGTGGGTGACCCGGTTGTCATCCGGCGTTGGCGAGGCCAGGCGCTCGGGGCGCTTTTCCTCCGGCACGCCGGTCGCGGTCGGGTGGATCGAGACCGCGGACTCGTAGTCGACCCACAGCACGCGGCCGGCATCGATGGACGGACCGTAGCCGCCGACGAAGCGGCCCGCCGGGGTGGTGCGGTCGCGGCCGGGGATCTCGCGCAGGGCGAGGCCCGCGATGCCGGGGGCGGTGTGGTCGCCCACGGCGGAGCCGAACAGGCCGGGCGCGGCGCCGCGCAGGCGGCCATCGCCGCCGAACACGAGGATCTGGGCGGCGGCCTTGTCCATGATCGCGAAGGGATAGCCCTGGCTGTCGCCGGAGGCGACGACCCAGCCGGCCAGTTCGATCACCGTGTCGGAGACGTCCTGGCCGCGGGGCAGTTCGTCCAGTGACGTCACCGGCGGGGTGCCGTCGTCGCGCGCGCTGGCGGTGGCGCCCACGCTGACCAGCGCCAGCGCCAGCGCAACCGCGCGCCGGCCCGGGTGGGGGAGGGAGTGGGGGAAAGTACGGATGGGAAGCTCCTCGGGGGCGGAACACCATCCAACGCGGGGATCCGCGCCGCGCAGGCGACGGATCCCCGCGCCGGTCGGTCAAGCGGAGTGCGTGCTCACCCGCGCGGCACGCGGCGCGGCGACGATTCCAGCTGCTGCACGCGGCCTTCGATCTGGTCGAGGCGCTGGTTGGCGCGCTGGGCGCCCTGATTGGCGGATTCGGCGCTCTGGGCCGCGCCCTGCACCTGGGTGTCGAGGCGGTCGAGGCGGGAGTCGCCGCGGCAATGTCTGACGCGAAGATCAGAACGCACCGATACGAACGTGCGAACACAGGCGCAACACTGAGCAGCCGTCCCCGCACCGGAGCGCTGCGTGCCGCGCCTCGCCACATCCCGGCGGCAAGCCGCGGGATGCGCGCCACTGCCGGCCGCCCACACCGGTTCGCGGTACGCGCGCCACGCGCCCGAGCGCACGCTGCTGTACGCGTTGGTAGAGGCGCACTACCCGGACTTCATTGTACGGATCGAAGCGGAGGGCCGCTCGCTGCCCGGATATGTCCGCGAGGCGTTCGATGCCTACCTGCGCTGCGGCGTGCTCGAGCACGCCGCAGCGCAGGTAGGCATCGAACGCCTCGCGGACATATCCGGGCAGCGAGCGGCCCTCCGCTTCGATCCGTACAATGAAGTCCGGGTAGTGCGCCTCTACCAACGCGTACAGCAGCGTGCGCTCGGGCGCGTGGCGCGCGTACCGCGAACCGGTGTGGGCGGCCGGCAGTGGCGCGCATCCCGCGGCTTGCCGCCGGGATGTGGCGAGGCGCGGCACGCAGCGCTCCGGTGCGGGGACGGCTGCTCAGTGTTGCGCCTGTGTTCGCACGTTCGTATCGGTGCGTTCTGATCTTCGCGTCAGACATTGCCGCGGCGACTCCCGCCTCGACCGCCTCGACACCCAGGTGCAGGGCGCGGCCCAGAGCGCCGAATCCGCCAATCAGGGCGCCCAGCGCGCCAACCAGCGCCTCGACCAGATCGAAGGCCGCGTGCAGCAGCTGGAATCGTCGCCGCGCCGCGTGCCGCGCGGGTGAGCACGCACTCCGCTTGACCGACCGGCGCGGGGATCCGTCGCCTGCGCGGCGCGGATCCCCGCGTTGGATGGTGTTCCGCCCCCGAGGAGCTTCCCATCCGTACTTTCCCCCACTCCCTCCCCCACCCGGGCCGGCGCGCGGTTGCGCTGGCGCTGGCGCTGGTCAGCGTGGGCGCCACCGCCAGCGCGCGCGACGACGGCACCCCGCCGGTGACGTCACTGGACGAACTGCCCCGCGGCCAGGACGTCTCCGACACGGTGATCGAACTGGCCGGCTGGGTCGTCGCCTCCGGCGACAGCCAGGGCTATCCCTTCGCGATCATGGACAAGGCCGCCGCCCAGATCCTCGTGTTCGGCGGCGATGGCCGCCTGCGCGGCGCCGCGCCCGGCCTGTTCGGCTCCGCCGTGGGCGACCACACCGCCCCCGGCATCGCGGGCCTCGCCCTGCGCGAGATCCCCGGCCGCGACCGCACCACCCCGGCGGGCCGCTTCGTCGGCGGCTACGGTCCGTCCATCGATGCCGGCCGCGTGCTGTGGGTCGACTACGAGTCCGCGGTCTCGATCCACCCGACCGCGACCGGCGTGCCGGAGGAAAAGCGCCCCGAGCGCCTGGCCTCGCCAACGCCGGATGACAACCGGGTCACCCACGGCTGCATCAACGTGTCTCCGGCGTTCTACGAGCAGGTCGTCAGCCCCACCTTCGCGCGCGGCGGCGTGTTCTACGTGCTGCCGGACGAAGGCTCGCTGGAGGAGGCGTTTCCGGAGTTCGCGGGCGCCGGCACCCGGAAGACCGCCGGCGACTGAGCGCCGGTGCGTGGCCGCGCGGCGGATGACGCGGCGTCTCCGGTGCGTCGTCCGCAGCATGAAAAAGGCGACCCGGTCGCCCGGGTCGCCTTTTCGTTACCGCACCCGCCGAAGTCACTTCAGGCCGCGGTTGCGGAGCAGGGCATCGGCGCTCGGCATGCGGACGCGGAAGGCCTTGCAGCTTTCGGCCGGATCGATATTGTCGGCCAGCACATCCAGCGCGCAGACGATCTCCGATACCCGCGCAGAAGCCGCCCCGGCCCCGTCCTCCGTGACCGGCCCGTCAGGTGCCGTCCCGCCCCGGGGCGTAGCGCCATACCGCCAGCGCGCCATACAGCAGTGTCAAAAAAGCGAGGTTGCACAACTCGGGAAGCGCCTCGGCGAAGCTTGCGCCCATCTGGTTGAACTTCACCATCAGGTTGATGCCGGGCGTGGAGGGAACAAGCCTCGCCAGCCACGCCAGGGGCTGTGGCATCGCCACGGCCGGCCATGAGAGCCCGGACAGGAAGAAGAGTGGCAGCGCGGTGACGAGCATCAGCTGGAAGGGCCGTTCGCGGGTGCGGAAGAAACTGCCCGCGAACAGCGCGAACGCCACCACCGCGGCCACGTACAGCGCTCCGCCCACCAGCGTACCGGGCGGATTGCCCCCACGCGGATAGTCCTGGAGCCACATCACCAGACCGTTGTAGTACAGCATGCTGCACACGCCGATCAGCGCGAACGCGGCGGCGATGCCGAGCAGGCCGCGGCGCGAGAACGCCAGCCGACCCAGGCGTTCGCGACGCGTGCCGGCCATGACCAGCATGCCGATCAGCAGTGTCTGCTGCACGATCAGCTGTGCCACGCCCGGCACCACGGCGCTGCCGTAACCCTCGCGGGTGTTGAACAGCGGCCGCGCCACCACCTGCAGCGGCGCTGCGCCGGGCGCACCTGCGAAACCTGCCTGCACCACGGCGGCCTCGCGCGCGAACGCGGCGGCGGCCTCGCCCAAGCCCTCGAGCACCACGCCGCCGCGACCGAGGAACGCACCACTGCCGTACAGCGCCAGTTGCCCCTGCCCGCCGCGCAGGATCCCGCGTTCGAACCCCGCGGGCACCACCAGCAGGCCCTGCGCTTCACCGCGGGCGATCCTTGGCCGGGCCTCCTCCACCGAGGTCGCATCGCCGACGATCCTCACCGCGCGCACCGCGCCCGCCTTGCGCACCAGGGCGCGGCTCATGGCGCTATGGTCGAGGTCGACCACCAGCACCGGATACTGCGAAGCCACCTGGTGCCGGTAGGCGACCGGGTAGAAGAACGAGTACAGCACCACGGCGCCGATCAGCGTCACCACCGCGTAGCGGTCCGAGAACACGGCGCGCAGAGTCTCCAGGAAGGCGGCCCTGACCTGGTTCATCGCTGCCCCCAGGAGGCCGGATCGCGCGCTCCGCGCGCATACAGGCGCAGCCCCGCGCCGCCGGCCACCAGCACGAACAGCAGCAAGGTCCCCAGCAACGACAGCGAGGCCGTCCATGCCGCACCCAGGTCGAGCTGCTGCGCCTGCAGCTTGAGGTAGGCGGTGAAGGGAAGCAGCTGGCTCCAGACCTGTGCGAACAGCGGCGCTCCCTGCACCGGGAACGTCGCGCCCGAGAACGCCAGCGACGTGCCCGCATACAGTCCGGTCAGCGACAGCGACGTGCCCATATTGCGGGTGGCCCCGACCAGCAGCAGCGCGATGCCGCCGTAGGCCAGGTACATCGCCGCCTGCGCGGCGACCAGCAGTACCGCGCTGCCGGCCACACCGCCGCGGATCGCCGCCAGCCAGAGCAGCGACAGCGTGCCGTAGGCGGTGAACAGCAGCAGGTACGGCGCCAGCTTGCCGGCCACCGCCGGCAGCAGGCGATCGCCGCACTCGGCCAGCCATGTGCCCGCGCTGCCGTCACGCAGTTCGCGCCCGAGCGCGCCGACCATCGCCAGGCAGGCGGCGAGGTGCAGCAGTGCCGGGAACAGCAGGCCGAGCAGGAAGTGCTCGTAGCTGCGTGCGGCGTTGGCCAGCACGGTGGCCTGCACCCGCAGCGGCGGCTGGCGGACCGCCTGCGCCCCGCCGACCCGCGCCACCCCACGGCGTACGAGATGCCCACTGGTCGCCTGCGCCGCCTCTCCGATCCCCCGCAGCACCGCCTGCCCTGCCGTCTGGTGGCTGGCGTTGTAGTAGGCGAAAACAACGGCGCTGCCGCCACGCAGGACCTGGCGCTCGGCACCCGCAGGCACGTGCACCACCGCGAACGCCCGGAGCGCGCGCACCTCCGACCAGGCCTGCGTCAGGTCCGCCGGCCGCGCGGCCACCCGCACGCCCGGCACGGCATCGAGCCTGCGCACCAGTTCGCGGCTGGCCGCGCTGTTGTCATGATCGACCACCGCCACCGGCAGTTCGCGCGGCACGCCGGCCGAGAACATCCAGGCCAGCAGCGCCAGCGCCAGCAGCGGGACCCACGTGGCCAACGCCAGATCCCAGGGATCGGCGCGCAGCCGTGCGCACTCGCGCAACGCCGAACGGACGAACGCCTCGCGTGCCGTGGGCCGCGTCAGCGTTGCGGCCATGCGAACAGCACGCTCATGCCCGGCCGGAAGCCTGCGACTTCCGCGACCGGCCTCGCGCGCACTTCGAAACTCCTCACGTCGTAGCCGGCCGACTGCCGGGTCGCGCGCCAGGTCGCGAAATCGCCGGCCGGGCTGATGTGGTAGACCTCGAACTCGACGTCCTCGCGCTCCAGCGCCGGGATCGAACCGCGCAGGCGGCGGCCCACCTCCAGGCCCGCGAACTGGTCCTCGCGCAGGTGGAACGCCACCCACATGTGGTCGAGGTCGACCAGGGTGAAGACCGGATAGCCGGCCGCCACCAGCTCGCCGGTTTCGACCAGGCGCTTGGACACCTCGCCGGCCGTCGGCGCGCGGCCGCGCACTTCGCTTTCGGCCGCCTGCACTTCGGCCACGGCGCCTTCGGCCTGCCGCACCTGCGCCTGCGCGGCGCTCCTGTCCTGTTCGCGGGCGCCGGCCTGCGCCTGTTCGTACAGCGCCTGCGCTGCGCGCGCCTGCTGCTCGGCATCGATCGCCTTCGTACGGGCCTCGTCGCGCTGCTGCCGGGTGACCACGCCCTCGGCATGCAGCCGCTCCAGGCGCTGGAAGGTGGAACGCGCCAGTTCGTGTCCGGCCTGGGCGCGCCGCCAGTTGGCCTCCGCTGCGCGGATGTCCTCCACGCGCGCGCCTTCCTCGGCCTTGTCCGCCAGCGCCTGCGCGGCCGCGAGCGCGGCTTCGGCCTGTCGCTTCTTCGCGGCGATCTCGGGGCTGTCCAGCTCGAACAGTACCTGCCCCGCCTCGACCCGCTCGCCCTCGGCCACCAGCAGCGCCGACACCCGCGCGGTCACCTTGGCCGACACGTTGATGCTGTCGGCATCGGCCATGCCCTGCACCAGGTCCGCCGGGCTGCGGAACGCCAGCCACAGGCCGCCGACCAGGATCACGGCAATCACGCCCAGGGCGACAAGGCGCAGGCGACGGCGGCCGGACGGTGCATCCGCAGCCACGGGTGGCGGCGGCGGCGACGGAGCGGGTTCATTCATGGGGAAATACCCTGTGGTCTGCCTTGCGGATGTACTCGCCAAAGCGCGCCGACTGGCCACCCAGCTCGAGCAGGTGCGCCAATGCCACGCAATAGTCGTAGGCGGCGTGCGCGTATTCGACCCGTGCGGCGCCAAGGCCGAGCCTGGCGTCCATGACATCGAGCGAGGTCGACTGCCCCTCGCGGAACGCCAGTTCCTGCAGGCGCAGGTTCTCACGCGCCTGCTCGATGCTGCTGTCGAGCAGCAGGAACTGCTGGCGTGCCGTTTCCAGCGCATTCCAGGCCTGTGCCACGCCGATCCTGATCTGGTTCTGCGCCTCGCGCAGTGCGGCCTGCGCCTGCTCCTGCTGCGCGCGCGCAGCACTGATCTGGCGCGGGCGATCCCGCCCGGACAGGAAGGTGTACTTCAGGCCAATGCCGAAGGCCCAATCGGTGTCGGTCAGCAGCGCATCCTCGCGGTACAGGTCGTACTGGCCGAACAGGTACACCTGCGGTTTCAGTGACGCCTCCTGCACACGCACGCCTGCGCCCGCCTGGTCGTCAAGCGCCCGCAGCTGCGCCAGCTGCGGGTGCCGCTCAAGCGCGGCCCGGGTGAACGCCTCCAGCGTGCCCGGCGATGTGCCGACCACGAACAGCGGCGTGATCGGCGTCACCGGCCCATCGCTGCGCAGCAGCAGCGCCAGGGCCTGGGCGGCGGCGTCGCGGTCGTTGAGCGCCTTCTGGTACTCGCGCTCGCTGGCGTCACGCGCGACGACCGCCTGCAACACCTGCGCGCGCGTGGCGAAGCCTTCGCGTTCAAGCGATTCGGCATGGGCCAGGTGCTGCCGCATGCCGTCGCGCACCTCGCGGCGCACACTCAGCGCCTGCTCGGCCAGGCCCTGGCCGAAGTAGGCCTGGACCAGTTGCGACGTCAGCTTCTGGGACTGCTGCGCCCGCTCCGCGTCCGCCCCACGCAGGGCGGCCGCGGCCGCCGCCTGCGCGGCCGGGATCTGCCCGCCCGTGTACAGGGGCAGCACCGTGGTCAACACCGGACGCAATCGCCGGTCGCGCTCCTGGAACCGCAACGGGCTTTCGATGCCGAACGCCTCGCCCACTGGCGCCAGCGAACCCAGCGGCAAGCTCAGCGTCTTCTGGAACTCCAGGTAGCGCGCTTCGAGCGAAATCTCCGGCAGCCGCAGGCGCGCGGTCGCATCGGAAAGATCCTGCCGGGCGCGCAGGTTGGCGTCCGCGGCAGCCAGCGCGTCGGAGACCCGTTCCAACCGCTCGCGCGCCTGATCGAAGCTGAGTGCGTCCGCATCCTGCGCGAGTGCCGAGGTGGCCGGTACAAGCAGGACCAGACCCAACGCCAGACCGAATGCCCGTCCGTGCGCGGCGCGGGATCGCCGACGGTATGCCCCACCCAGCCTGCCAGCCTTGCCTGTCGACACCTGCCACTCCATTGCACCGGCCGCCGCTATCGTGATGCCAGTCATGGTGGCGCCGCAACTTCACTGGCATCTGCGGCCTTCCGCCGCAACTTCCCGAGCACCCGCTCCTCCAGATCATCCACCAGCGTATACGCCGCCGGCACCACCACAAGGCTCAACACCGTCGAGGTGATCAACCCACCGATCACCGCCACCGCCATCGGCATGCGGAAGCTTGAATCCGCCGTCAGACCCAGCGCGATCGGCATCATGCCCGCCCCCATCGCCAGCGTGGTCATGATCACCGGCCGCGCACGCTTGTGGCACGCGTCCATCAGCGCCTCGTGGCGGGTCATGCCCTTTTCCTCGGCCATCACGGCGTAGTCGACCAGCAGGATCGAGTTCTTGACCGCGATGCCGATCAGCAGGATCGGGTATAGGAAGTTCAACCGCCCTTTTTGGCGAGTCTGGCGGGTAGGAAGCGGCCGCGCAAGCGCCGCTTTGGGCACAGATCGGGCACAGATCGGGGGTTCATGCGTGGGTTTTCGACATCGCGGGGCCACGCAGCGGCTCAGTGCGTAGCCATTTCTCACCGAATCCCGGCACAGGGCCGAGCGCAGCCCTGCGGGGTCGTGGCCGCATCGGATCGGACTCTGGCTTGGCTGCCGGCTGCGTGGCCGGCACCTCGTCACGCGGCCGGCGGCGGGGCGCGCGCTGCGGGCCGGTAGTGCGCTTGCTCCAGCGCGCCGTGCTTCTCGAAGTGGGCGAGGATGGCGCGGATGGCGATGGGTTCCTCGATGCTGGCGACGATCCGTACCGCGCCGCCGCAGTGGGCGCAGGTGGTGATGTCGATGGAAAAGACCCGCTTGAGCCGTTGCGCCCAGCTCATCGCACGGCGCTTCTGCTCGGGGCTGCGCGGCTCGTCGTGGGCGCTGACGTCCACTGGCGCCGCATCGCCCGCAGGCCGCTTGCCGCGCCCCGAGGGCGTCAGCTGCGCACGCAGGTTTGCATTCGGGGCGAATACGCCGTGGAAGCGGGTGAGATGCGCGCGAGGTGGCGGGACCAGTGCCGCCAGCTTGGCGATGAAGTCCACCGCATCCCATTCGACATGCGTGGTCCCATTTCGCCACGGCGTCTTGAGCTGATACCGCACCCTACCCTGCGGTGAGATCGACAGCCGCTGCTCGCTGATCGCCGGGCGCGTGATGTAGCGGCACAGCTTTTCGAGCTTGTGGCTCTCGTGTGCTTCCGCGGCCACGCCGGCATGCAGCGAGAAGCCGCCGACCTTGCCGGCATCGCCCTCCAGCGAACCGGCGTCACCGGGCAGCGTTTGCAGCGTGACGACCTTGCAGCCAGCGTCGCGGCCGGTGGCGATGCGGTAGGTGATCGAACTCATCCGCAGCCCATCCATGCTGTCGTCGCCTGCAGCGCTGTCTGCCAGGAAGGCCGATTCGCCCTCCCCTTCGAGCCAGCCTTTGCGCGTCAGGTGCCGACACACCCGGTGCGCGATGGTAGCTGCCAGCTGGGTCAACTGCGCGGTGGTGGGCGCACGGGCGCGGTGCAGGCGCAGTTCGCGCCGCGGCAGCTCGGTGGCTTCCACGTACACGCCGTCGAGCCACAGCATGTGGAAGTGAACATTCAGGTTCAGCGCGCTGCCGAAGCGCTGGATCAGGGTCACCGCACCGCATTGCGCCGTATCCCGCGGCACGCCGGCCTGATCGG
>Ga0116152_10002162_pt1 | contig 16023 bp, 14 predicted proteins | sample AD_UKC119_MetaG_FD_89894 | JGI IMG/M metagenome (GOLD analysis project Ga0116152, IMG submission 89894) | Active sludge microbial communities of municipal wastewater-treating anaerobic digesters from Hong Kong - AD_UKC119_MetaG | ecosystem: Engineered > Bioreactor > Anaerobic > Digestate... | reverse complement strand
ATTGTCTATACCAAAACAAATAAACTTTTACCTATAATTTTTTAAAATTGAGGTAACTCAGTTCTTTTTGTCATGTCTATAATAACATATTATTTTACATTTGACAAAATTTAGATAATCATATTAAATACTACTATTCATTATTTCTATTCATTTATTTTAAGTTTAAATTAATCATTATTATCTATTTCCTTTTTTTATAAATATATGTTATAATTTGAATAATAGAGGTGATAGAAATGGGAAAGAAAAATATTATACCAAGAGTATATCTTGTAATGATGGTAATTATCATTATAGGGTTAGTAGTATGTATTATCAGTGTTAACAAGAAAGGTTCTAATAGTTCAAAATTAAAATATGAATATGATGAATCAAAAACAATTTGTCAAAGAAATTATTACTACAATGGTGATGACACATATCGTATTTCAGTATGTAATAATAAAGTTTATATAAACAAAAATAGTGGTACTGATAAACAAATCAACATTAAAGAAGATGTAGTATATTTATATAATTTTATTACTACTGATGGAAATGCCTTTTATTTCTTAACTGAAAAAGGTCATGTTTATAATTTATTACAAGATAATATCAAGAATGATAAATATAATGTAACTAAATTAGGTTTAAAGGATATAACTAATATTGGTTTATTCTATACAGGTGTAACTAAAGATGATGCCTTCAATGCAAAAATATATGCAGTTGATAAAAATGGTAAAATGAACGCAATAAAAGAATAGTTAAAATAACTATTCTTTTTTATTTATTTAATATATCTTCTATAACACTACTATTTAATATATTTAACCAATCTTCCCAATTATCTTGTAATTGTGTATCATCTAATAAATCTATCTTATCCATTTCATATAAATATATTTTTTCAAGTATTACTTTTAATATATAAAAGTTCCAAACATTAATAATATCTATTTTTGTATAATTATCAAATGGTTTTAATATTTTCTTAGCAGTTTTAATATCTATTTCACTATTATTTTTACTAAACTTAAAAGCAAATACTATCAAATCATACAATTTAGTAAATTCGACAGTTTCATCTAAATCTATTAATGTAAAATTATTATTATCATCCCATATTATATTTGTAGGTGTTAAATCACCATGAACTAATTCTTTTTCATAAAATATATTATAGTTTTGTAACTTCATATATCTTCTTAATAATTCTTCTATTACTTCTCTTTTAATTTTTTTTGTTTCTAATTCTCTTAATGAATCATAATAAAAATTAACTTTGTCTAATAGATTACTATATTTACCTGTAGTTTTTTTATCTATTTTAATAAAATCTATTATTTTTTCAATTTGCTCGTTACTTAATTTTTTAATATGTTTTCCTTCTATATAATCATATATGCATATTGTACAGTTATGATAATTATAAAAATTATTATCAATGGTATTTAATACTTTTATATTATTTTCATTAGCAATTTTTATTAAATCATTAATTGCGTTTCTATCAATACTTTTCTTGTATATCTTAACAACATATTTTTTGTTACTAGTAGTAACTAAGTATACAAAATTAGCTAAACCACCATCTAATTTTTTAATATCTTCTATATCTTCTGAAACATATTTCTTAATTACTTCTTCTACCATTTTAATATTATATTCTTTTAAAGTATTCTTATAAGTTTTTAATAGTTTTTCTATTGTTTTATTAGTATTATAAGATTCATTTACTTTAGTTAAAATATAATTCTTTGTTTCCTTTTGTTTTTTCTTGTCTTTATATAAATTAATAATTTTATTTTTTAAATCTTCACTTGAAATGCCATCAAATAAATAATCAGTATTATTATTAAGCATTTCTTTCATACCACTATTAATACTTCCAATAAATGGTAATCCACATGCCATACTTTCTAAAGCTACATATGGAAAGTTGTCAAATAAAGAAGGATATACTCCTATACAACTATTATTATAAATGCTATTTAAACTATCATTAGATAATTGTCCTTTAAATTCTAAATTTTTATGATATTTAACAGGTACTATTTCTTTAATATAATCTATTGTTGAAATATTCTTATCATTTCTATTAGTATCTTTTCCAACAAATATAAATTTAACATTACCTAATTCTTCAATTAATTCTGGTATTATAGAAGCTAATATTAATACACCTTTTCTTTGTTCAATACTTCCACAATATAAAATTGATTTATTCTTTTCTTTTTTATCATTCTTACAAGTAAAGTCTTTTAAATTAGCAGGATTAGGTATTACTTCTATTTCATCTTTTCTCTTTATTTTTAATTCTTTTATTACTAAATCCTTTAATATATTACTACAACAAGTTACTTTATCAGCACTTTCAATCATTTTCTTTTCCCATGTTAACATTTGATCATGTATTTCAGGATCTAAAGTTGATTTATTATTTTTTGCCCATATTGCTAATGGTGTATGTAATCTTACTACTAAAGGCACTTTACGATATTTTTCAAAAATAATTGTTTCAGCTCCCCAATCAGGAACTTCTATAATATCTATTTCATTATTATCTTGTAATTCTATTAATTTATCAGATACTTTTAAACGATAATTATAATAATTATCATAAATATTTTTTGTTTCTTCAACATAAAGTCTAATTACGTGAACTCCATCTTCCATATAATCTTGGTCTTCTTTTAATGCTTTTGTAACTACTACTACTTCATGACCTAAATTAACTAAGTCAGTTGCTAATTTTTTTTGATAAGTAGCTATTCCACCAAAATTAGTTTCTGTTGGATATTCTTCATGAACTAAACATATTTTCATTATCTCACCTCTACTCAAAAGGACCTATATTATAACATATTTATTATAAAAAGACAAAGTTACTTTGTCTTATATTTTACTTTATTCTCATCTAAGAATTTTTTTATTTCAGTAACATTTAAGCATATACTTAAAGGAATAAAATTATTTTGTTTAATTTCTACTTCTTTGTTTCCTCTTTTTACTTTTGCATTTATATCAATCTCTGCATCTTTAAAAGCATTTCCTAATAGTAATCCCACTATTTCACCATTCTTATTAATTATTGGTCCTCCAATTTGACCAATAAAAGAATAATTTGATATTTCAAATAGTGTTAAATTCTTATTACTATCTAGTAAATATCTTGTTAGCATTCCTTCTGATGGAAATATTTGTAGATTACCATCAACTATTTCATTTAAAACTATATCTTTTTTTGAATGATCATATTTAAATGCTTTAAAATCAGAATATGGATATCCCAATCGACATAACATTTCACCTTGTTTTGCATCTTCTTTTGCAAATATAGGAAATTTACTACATACTAAATCTTTTGGATCATCAAACTTAATTAGAGCTAAATCTAATGTATCATGCGCAAATATTTTTAAATTCGTCCATGATGCGATAGTATTTAAAAATACATTTTTAAATATCATTATACTATCATCATTTAATTTATATTTTTTAAATATTTTTTTAGGAGGAATCTTATTTTCTAATAATTCTTGTCTAACTTTTTCATAATCAGTATGAATTTTATCAGCAAAAACTATATTATTTGCAACACTCTTTGTTGTTAGTACCCATCCTTCTTCATTTATTACTATAAATGAAAACATACTACTAATTACTTCATCACTAGATGGTGTTTTATAAGCAGTTGAAATTGCTTTAACACAATCTAAATTATTTTCTATAGCTTTTATAAACATAATATCACCTAAATAATTATACCATGTATAATTATAATTTCTTTTTATTTATTAGTATTTTGATAGTAATTTCTTTCAGATAAATCTATTGAAAGAGCTTCTAAATCTTTTGCATCATCGCATTCTTCTAATACTTCTTCTATTTCAAATAATAATAATTTAACATCATTAAATTTTTTATAATCTATATTATACATATTTAATATACTAATATCATTATCACTAAGTAAAATACCATTACCATAATTTTTTAGTAAACTATTATCGATATTTAAATCTTTTACTAATTGATCTACATCAAACTCTTTATTATTTATTATCATTGTCTAATTGTAATACCTTTACTTTTACTTTTTCTTTTTCAATGACATTATCTAAACTATCTACTGGTTCTTCTACTTTTAAAGCATCGGAAAGATTCATTTCGCCTTTTGCTACTAAATAGGCTTTATCATAAGAAAGTCCAGGATTATTCATCATAAAATAAACAGATAAATCTCTTAAATTATCTAATTTTATTATTTCACGTAATTTTGATATATCATCACCAACATATCTTATTTTTTCTAAATCCCTTTTATTAGTTACATTAACTTTATAAACCATTATCTCACCTATTTTCTTTTATTACTTTTTCCATATAAGAAAGTAATTCTTCTTTCATATTACTATCAATAGCATAGGCTATATTTGCTTTTATATACCCTAATTTACTTCCAATATCATAATAAGTACCACTAAACTTACAGCAATAAAAATCTTGTATGTTCATCAATTCTTTCATAGCATCAGTAAATTGATATTCTCCATTTGCTCCCTTTTGTAAGTTTTCTAATATACCAAATATTTCAGGTTTAATTATATATCTCCCTAAACCTGCAAAATTACTAGGAGCATCTTCTATACTAGGCTTTTCTACTATATCTACTAGTTTTAAATCTTCATTAAAAGATATAATTCCATAACTACTAACTAATTCTTTAGGAACTTCGCCTATTCCTATAACATTAGCATCATATTTATTATATATTTCAATTAATTCTTTTAAAGCACTATTTCCTTTAATTAAATCATCACCATACATAATTGCAAAAGCTTCATTACCAATAAGTTCTTTTGCTCTATATATAGCATCACCACTACCTAATGCCTCTTCTTGCTTAACATAAGATATTTTAATATTCTTAGAAATATCTTTTATTTTATTTATTAATTCTTTTTTATTATTTTTAATTAAAAATTCTTCTAATTCAGTATCATTATTAAAATATTTAATAATACTATCTTTTTTATCATTAATAACAAATATTATTTCTTCTATACCTGCTTCTAATGCTTCATTAACTTGTAAATTTATTGTAGGAATATCAATTATTGGTAACATTTCTTTAGGTACTGCTTTTGTTATTGGTAAAAATCTTGTGCCTCTTCCTGCTACAGGAATAACTAATTTTCTTATCTTATTCATTACTAATCCTTATGCAAAGCATTATAAGTTACAAAGAAAACTACCAATCCTAAAACAAATAAACCAACCCATAATATTGGATTACTTTGATTTGCAATAATCCATTCCTTAATTGAATTTGAAAATTTTTCTAAACTTGTGAACATAATAATCACCTATTTTCTAATTTGATTATATCATTTTTAATTATATAAAAAATAAGTAAAAATGAAATTTTACTTATTTATATATAAACTTTACAGTTTTTTAATACTTTTATGGCCTTTCATAAGCATTTTTATGCCTGTTGGATGTGGAAATGCGATTGAAAGAATTGATTTATCTACACTAACTATAACACCAATTCCAAAAGTATCATGTTTAATTTTATCGCCCACTCTATATTCAGCATTTTCATCAATCATATCAGCTTTCTTTATTACATTGATACTATCATCTTTAGCATCTTTTAATAATAATTCATCATCTATTTCTTTAATAAAACGACTAACTGGATTCATATTATCCATTCCATATAGTGTTCTTTTTTTAGCATTTATTAACCATAATTTCTTTTTTGCTCTTGTGATTGCTACATAGCAAAGTCTTCGTTCTTCTTCAATTTGATTATAATCATCTAATGAATTATTATGTGGGAAAATTCCTTCTTCCATACCTATTACAAATACATTATTAAATTCTAATCCTTTTGCTGAATGAACAGTCATTAATGTAACTACATCAGTTAAATTTTTATATTCTTCTACATCTGATACAAGTGACAATTCACTTAAGAATTCATCTAGTGATACTATTCCTTTACTTTCTTCAAAATTCTTAGTAATTGACTTAAATTCCTCTAAGTTTTCTAATCTTACTTCTGACTCTAAAGTATTTTCACTTTCTAATTCTTTTTTTATACCTGATTTTTCTAAAATAAATTCTACTAATTCTGTTAATGATAATTTATCTTGTTGTTCTTTTATTTCTTCAATTATTTTTTTAAATTCTAATTCTTTCCCAGATTCAATAGTATCATATATACTTTGTCCTAATAAATTGGCTTGAATCTCTAAGTTTTCTATTGTTCTTGAACCTATTCCTCTTTTTGGTACATTAATTACTCTAAGTAAATTAATATCATCATTCTTATTATATATAACATTTAAATAAGCTAATAAATCTTTAATTTCTTTTCGTTTATAGAAATATATACTTCCTACTACTTTATAAGGAATATTATCTCTTAATAAAGCTTCTTCTATATTTCTTGATTGAGCATTTGTTCTATATAAAACAGCAATTTCAGATAAAGGTTCATTTTTTCTTAATTCTTCTATTTGTGTTTTAACATAATAAGCTTCATCTTGTTCATTTAAAGACCTATGATATATAACTTTATTATCTGATTCTATATCTGTCCATAAATTTTTATCTTTTCTTAATTTATTATTTTTAATTATATTATTAGCAACTTCTAAAATTGGTTTAGTAGAACGATAATTTCTTTCTAACATAATTGTTTTAGAATCTTTATAATCTTTTTCAAAATTTAAAATATTTTTATAATTAGATCCTCTAAATGAATATATTGATTGATCATTATCACCAACTACACAAATATTTTTATATTTAGCACTAATCATTTTAGTAAGTAAATATTGTGCTTCATTAGTATCTTGATACTCATCTATTAATATATATTTAAATTTTTCTTGATATTTTTTAAGTATATCAGGATTAGTTCTAAATAATAAAATTGGTAACATTAATAAATCATCAAAATCTAATGAATTATTAATTTGTAATTTTTCTTGATATTTTTTATATACGCTTACTACTAATTCATCTATTTCATTATTAGCAAATTTTTCTAATTCTTTATAATCCATTAATTCATTTTTAGCACTACTTATTCTATTACGAATATTCTTTGGATTAAACATCTTAGGATCTTTTCCCATATCCTTTAATATTTTTTTAACAACTGTCAAAGTATCATCACTATCTAGTATTGTAAAATTCTTTTCATATCCAAGTTTATCATAGTACTCTTTTAAAATAGTTAAACCAAATGAATGAAATGTTGATATCTGAATTTGATAAGCAACATTACCGAGCATTTTAATAACACGTTCTTTCATTTCTTTAGCAGCTTTATTAGTAAAAGTTATCGCTAGTATTGATTGTGGATCAATACCTATTCCATCTACTAAGTAAGCTATTCTTGTAGTTAAGACTTTTGTTTTACCACTACCAGCACCCGCTAATACTAATAATGGACCATCTATATATTTAACTGCTTCTAATTGTTCTTTATTTAAATTTTCTAACATCTTATCACCTATTTATCTTATATGAGTATATCATACATTTGTTCTACTATCAAGAAAAATAAACTGTTACCAGTCTATTCTTTTTTCTTCTATATCATAATTACCTAATATTTTCTTAACGTTTTCTTTTATCTCGTCATCAAGTAAACTAAAATATAATTTTACACTATTTTTACTATCTACTAAGTCTATATATTTGCATACAGAGCTCCCTATATCCATTACATCTACTTTTAAATAATCATATATTTCTTTTTTAATTAATGGATAATGTGTACACCCTGGTATTATTAAATCCAATTTACTATATTTTAAATTTTTTAAATATTTATCAATATAATAATCTAATGGTTCTGTACTTCTATTTTCAATAATATCTACAAAAGCTGGACAAGCTTGAGGAATAACATTAATTCCTATTTTTTCTATTTTATTTTCAAATACTTTACTTAAAATAGTCATTTTAGTTCCTAATAAACCTACTTTTTTAACATTCATAGTTTTTAAATCTGCTACTATTGGTGTAATTAAATCAACTATTTTAACACCATATTTATCTTTTATATCATCATATAAATTGGAACTAATAGTACCACAAGCAATAATAATAATATCCACTTTAGAATCAATCATAAATTTAATTATTCTATCCGCAATTAATAATAGTTCTTCTTTACTTTTATTGCCATATGGTAAATTAATTGTATCACCAAAATATATATATTCATTATTTGGTTTCTTATCAATTAAACTTTTTAATATATTTAATCCACCAAGTCCAGAATCAAATACTCCTACTCTCATTTTTAAACCTCTCTATATACCAAAAGAAAAAAGTTACACACTTTTTTCTAGATAAAAACTTATTTTCATAAAATTATAACCAAATATTGATCTTATACATAATAATTTTTTACTGAAATTAAATCTGCTATCTCTTAATGCATACTTTCTATATAATTTTATATATTTATATAATTGTCTTTTAGATTTATCATCTTTCATTATTTTAAATAACGCAATTGCTTCATAACAAATCTTTGTCTTACAATAATCTATTAAATTTGGATAATTATTTTCAATGAATTCTAACATATTTAAACATGCTTGCATCTTCATCATCTTATCTTTATCACTAATTTCTGCTGCTTTTATATTTTTATCTTCAACTATATAATATTTATTTAATTTACTATTAAATACTTTATTTGCTTTATCATATAATTTATATGTTGTCATAAAATCATCATATATATTACACTCAGGATATTTAATATCATTAAATAATTCTCTTTTATATAATTTTCCATAAGAAGTGCTTCTTAAATTCATATGAAGATATTGTTCTAAAACATCTTTACCTTTATATATACTGTATTGTTTTGAATAATTACTTTTTTTAGAAATATCATGTGAATTTACACAAACCATATCCATATTATTTTTTGCTTTATCTAGTAAATATTCAATATAATCTTCACTTACACGGTCTCCACCATCAATAAATGTAATGTATTGTCCTTTACTATTTTCTATTCCAACATTTTTAGGATTTAATGATTTTCTAGCATCTATATTAATAACTTTTACTCTTTTATCCTTTTTTGAATAATAATTACATATCTTCATAGTATTGTCTTTTGAAAACTTATTAACTATAATGACTTCAATATTCTTATATGTTTGCTTAAGCACACACTCTAAGCATTCATTTATATAAGATTCAATACTTCCTATTGGAATTATAATGCTTACTAAATTATTCATAACATCACCAACTTCATTATATCACAAATATTTATTTTTTAATATTATATAAGAAAAAGAATGGCTTAAACCATTCTTAATAAAACAATTTATTATTTGAATATGTTTTTGAAACATTAATTTTTAATATTTCATCAACTTGTTCTCCTTCAAGAGTTACAATATTAATTTTTAAATATAAACCTTTTTTAATATTCTTTTTTATTTTCTTTGTTAATATTGAATGAGAATCATTTTTTTCATTAATATTGAATGCTACTCTTTCTAAATAACTTGGTAAATCTAATCCTTCTCCTGAGTTGGAACCAAATGAACTAATTGACACATATTTATTATCTATTTCAACGCATAAATCTAACGCTATAGAAACGATATTTGAAACATCACCTTTGTATTCGATTTTTCCTAATTCTAAAATGTTATTTTTATTTGTTAATACCATTAATCCATTAGTAGATACATAACCATTAGTATTTAATTTTAAAGTATATATTTTACATTTATTATAATTAGATATAAAGAATGAAAGTAATATAACTATTATTAATGATAATACTGCATATACTACATAATGTCTTTTAAAAACAAATTCAAACTTTTTTCCTTTTTTCCCTTTTTTATTCATATTATATAATCCTCCTATTTTTTTAATTATAACATATTTAATTAAAAAAAAATAGATTTTTATATCTATTTTTTAGGCATTATCTTTTCTAATCCACCCATATATGGTCTTAAAGCTTTAGGTATTGTTACACTACCATCTTCATTATAATTATTTTCTAATAAAGCAATTAATCCTCTTGGAGTTGCAACTACTGTATTATTTAATGTATGAGGATAATATGTTCCTTCATTACCTTTAATTCTTATACCTAATCTTCTAGCTTGTGCATCTCCTAATGTAGAACATGAACCAACTTCAAAATATTTTTGTCGTCTTGGACTCCATGCTTCAATATCACAAGATTTTACCTTTAAGTCTGCTAAATCACCTGTACAGCAATCAAGTTGTCTTACTGGTATATCCCAATTTCTAAATATTTCTACTGTTAATTTCCACATTTTATTATACCAATCCATTGAATCTTTTGGATCACATATAACTATCATCTCTTGTTTTTCAAATTGATGTACTCTATATAGTCCTCTTTCTTCAATTCCATGTGCTCCACCTTCTTTTCTAAAGCAAGGTGAATATGAAGTCATATTAATTGGTAATTCATTTTCTTTTAATAATTGTCCTTTAAATTTACCTATCATTGAATGTTCTGAAGTACCTATTAAATACAAATCTTCACCTTCAATTTTATACATCATAGCTTCCATTTCGGCAAAACTCATTACACCTGTAACTACATCACTTCGTATCATAAATGGAGGTATTGCATAAGTGAATCCAGCATTTATCATATAATCTCTAGCATAAGCAATCATAGCTTCATGTAATCTAGCAACATCTCCTATTAAATAATAGAATCCTTCACCACTAGTTCTTCCAGCAGCATCTTTATCTAATCCATTAAATTTTTCAATTATATCAGCATGATATGGAATTTCATAAGTAGGAACTACTGGTTCACCAAATCTTTCTACTTCAACATTCTCAGTATCATCTTTTCCAACCGGAACACTATCATCTACTATATTTGGTATAACCATCATTTTTGCTTTTATTTCTTCTTGTAATCTTTCTTCTTCTTGTTCATTTTTTTCTATTTCTGTTCCATAATTTGCAATTTCAGTTTTTACTTTTTCAGCTTCTTCTTTATTACCTTCACGCATTAATGAACCAATTAAAGCACTTTTTGTATTTTTTAAAGCTCTCATATTATCAACATTTTGTTTAGCTTCGCGAAATTTAATATCTAATTCGTATACTTCATCTACTAAAGGTAACTTACTATCTTGAAATTTCTTTTTAATATTTTCTTTTACTAAGTCTCTATTTTCTCTTATTAATTTTATATCTATCATTTAATCTTCTCTCCCTTGTCATTTATATTCCATTTATATATTGAAATAAATCTATCTTTTTGTTTATATAATTTTATGTTTTCTGGAACTGTTTCAACCTTAATAAATTTTGCTCCTAATTTTTCAATAATTTTTAACGAGGCAAAATTAGTTGGTGTTGTTGTAATGGATAAATCATTACATCCAAAGTATTTAGCAACTACAGTTAATAATTTGCAAGCTTTATAAGCATAATTATTTCCTCTATATTCTTCGTCAACTTCATATTCAATATTACCTAAATAATAATTTTCATCAGTTTTTTTAATTCTAATGCCACACGAGCCGACACTTTCATTATCACTATTACGTATAATTTCATAATAAAATGCTGCTTGTGGAATATCAGATAATATTAATTTCAAATCTAACTCTTCACTTGTTATTACTCTAATATCTTTATACTTATCTTCCATAATTCACCTCTTATAAACAAAAAAGCCAAAATATAGGAGCGTATGTCGCGGTACCATCCTATTTTGGCCTTAATTAGATAACGGTTTTACCCGGAAATGATTAATTTCTCTTAGAAGTAGATTCATAAAATTTTAATACTTATTTACACCTTACATAAGCTCTCTATAATTAAAATATTTTATTACTATTCTTCCTCATTGATTTATATATTCATTTTATCATATTTTAAATAAAAATACACTAAATAATTTTATAATTTTCATCTATTATAGAATATAAATATCCTTTTACCTCTTTTTTAGTAATAGTTTTTACATAATTAATATATTCACTCACTTGTTTAACATAATAATCTTTAGAAATATCTTTTAATTTATAGTCAACAATAATTACTTCAAATTCATTTTCTATAATTAAATCTATAATACCATGTGAATTATTATAATAGAACTCATATTCTTTAAATACTTGAGTATTATTATTTAATTTCATAAAAGGCATTTCAAATAATTTAATTATTTTTTCTTTCATAAAATCATCTAAATCATAATTATTAATATCATCTTGATAATTATTAAAATCTAAATATTCAAGTATTTCATGAATATTTGTACCTATTTCATTATTTCCTTTTTCTATTACATTTATAGTATGAGAATATTTTTCTTTACTTATAATATTTTTATCTATATTAATAGATATATCTTGATAATCAGTATAATCTTTTTCTATTTTACTTAAGTCAATATCTTTATTCTTTTGATATTCTTTTCCTACAATTATATCTTTATTAACAATATATGGATTTATTATTGATTTAATACTCTTTAGAATATCTCCAAAACTAGAATATTTTAATCTAATTAAACTATTAACAATATCATTTTCTAATGGAAGCATTAACTCATTACTTTCATTTATTGGATTAATCATAATCATCTTTTCTTTAGCTCTAGTTAATCCTACATAAAATACTCTAAGTCTTTCTGATATATCTTCTTTTAAATAATTATCACTTAATAATCTTTTATATATTGTATCTTTTAATCCTTCATTAAATATAGGCATAACTATACCATAATTATAATTAAATATAAATCTATCTTTTAAATCTGCCTTATTAAAATTTTTATATAATTGAGGAAAATAACATATTGGATATTCTAATCCTTTGCTCTTATGAATAGTCATAATATTAACTGAATTACTTTCCATATCACTTTTACTATTAAATTGAATATCTATTTTTTTATCAAATATATTATCTAAATATTCAATAAATAAAGATAAATCATAACCTAATTCTTCTAAAGAAGAAGCTACATCAACTATATAATCTAATTTCTTATTAACATTTTCAACATTACCTATTCTTATAGATTTACTATAAACATCAAATATATTATATATATCAATAATCAAATTACTAATGCTTTCATAATGACTCTTATTAACTAGTTCATTAATATTATTGAATAATTCTTTAAATACTTCATTAGTCATAATATTATCGTTTGTTACACTACTAAATATATCACTATCATTATAATCAAATAAATATGATCTACTAACAGATATAAATGAATATTTAATATCATCTTTATTATTTTTCTTTATTGAATCAATTAGCTTTAATATATTTTTTATTACATATATTTCATTAGAATAAACAAATTCTTCATCTTTATGTAATGTAATAGGTATTCCCATGTAGTCAAATATTTTTTTATATAATTCAAAAGTAGTTTTACGATCTACTAGTATAACAAAATCTTTATAAGTAGAATCCCTTAAAATACCTTTTTTCATATCAAATACTTTTTCATGATTATTAATTCTATTAATAATATCATTAGCAATCATAAATACTTCTATTTCATCTTTACTATAATACTTATTATCTTCATAATTCTTATAATCATAATTAAATATTTCTAAATTATAGTTTTGATTTGTCTTACCTAATTCTTCATATTTATTATTACCAAAGAACATATTATGTTCTTTTTTATATGAAGCACCTCCAATATCATCATCCATTATATGATCAAATATTAGATTTATATTATTTAATACTTCAGAACGAGATCTAAAATTCTTATTTAAATCAATTGCGTATCCCTTATCGCTGTTCTTATATGAATCGTATTTATCTTTAAATATTTTAGGATTAGCATTTCTAAAACGATAAATTGATTGTTTAATATCTCCTACCATATAAATATTATTATTACTTATTAAAGATATAAAATAATCACCAATATCATTAGTATCTTGATATTCATCAATCATTATTTCATTAGTTTTATTCTTTATATCATTTCTAATATATTCATTTTCTTCTAATATTTTTATAGCGAGTCTTGTTATATCACTAAATTCGTAACTATTAATTTCTTTCTTATAATTAAATAATCTAATATCTAATTCTTTTATTATGTCAACAATTACATTAGCATATTTCTTAGTAGAAATAAGTTGTTCTTTTATTTCATCAATATCTCTATAATTAATTAAGTCTTTTATATCTTCAATATATAATTTTAATTTGTCATAAATATTCTTAATTTCATTTTTTTCATCTTCATCAATCTTTTTACTAGTTGGCATACTAGGTAATTTGTAATCATCTAATATCTTTTTATAATCATCAAATTTTTTACAATAATTTAAATCATATAATGATTCTTCTATATTGTTTATAAAAGTACTTAATATTTCATCATTAACATTATTTTTAATATTATCTATTAATATTGTAATAATATCTCTAGTTTCATTTATGATATTCATATATTCAGTAATTTTAGAATCAATAAAATTATCATTATAATAATTAGCCATATAATTATCTAAATATTCTTGTTTCTTACAAATACTATCAATTTTATCATATATATTTATTATATATTTTTTAATATTTTCATCATCTTTATTAGTATATACATCTAATAAATCTAAGAATTCTTTTTTATCATAATATTCGTTAAATATTTCATCAATAATCTCTTGTTTTTTTAAAGTTAATATAACATTATCTATTATTTTAATATTTTTATCAATATTTAATAAATAATGATATTTCTTTACTATTGATAAACTAAAACTATCAAATGTTGTGATTGTAGCTTGATCTAATAAATATAATTGTTCTTTTAAAAATTCATATTCATTTAAATTATCTACTATTTTATCCCTAACTCTTTTTTTCATTTCAAAAGCTGCAGCATTAGTAAAGGTCAAAACAATCATATCATCAATAGAAATACCAGTTTTTAATTTTTCTATTATTCTTTCAGTTAAAACAGCAGTCTTACCACTACCCGCTCCAGCAGATACTATAATATTCTTACCACTTTGATATATTGCATCTAATTGTTCCTTTGTCCATTTAGTTTCTGCCATTATTCATCGCCTCCTAAAAATTCAAGATTTTTAGTTACTTTTAAATCAACTATATTATTATTGTTCATATAACAAATATCTTTAAAAGGACAATATTCACATCCAACTAAATCATTACCAATTTTTTTAGGATTAATATCAAATGAAGAATTATTAATTGAAGATATTGCCTCATTAATATTATTATCTACTATATTGATTAACTCTTCTATTACCTCTTCACTTAATACTTTACTATATGAATAAAATGAACCATCTTTTTTTACACGCATAGATTTAATATAACTATCTTCATTATAATTATGATCTATTTCATATAATCTATCTAAAGAAGATATTGTATAGCCAAATAATTTCATGTTATCTTTAATTAATTCTTCATAAGTCTTATTCTTAGTACTTCCTAATACATCAGTCATTATAGATTGTAAATACATACCTGTAAATTTGGGATTATTAATTTTATTACTATTCTTAATTAAATATAAATAATATAATAATTGCATATCAAAACCATGAACAACTTTATTAAAATCCCCATGTAAAGCACCAGTTTTATAATCAACAACAATTACATAAGTATTATCATTATCTTTTAAAGTTAATACTTTATCTATTTTACCTAATATTTTTATATTTAAATCATTTTCTTTTTCTACACTAAACCATTCTTCAAAATATTCATTATGATAATCAGTTTTACTTAGTTGTTCATCTAATAAAGATATTAATTGTTTTAAAGCCTTACGATATTTTTCTATATAAAACTTATCTTTATTACTATCTTTATCAAAGTATTTATCAACCACTTCATTAATAACTTTATCATAATCTTTTATATCATTTTTATATACTTCATATAATACATCATGAAAAAGATTACCTATTCTTTGGCTAATAGTTT
>Ga0116152_10002159_pt1 | contig 16026 bp, 8 predicted proteins | sample AD_UKC119_MetaG_FD_89894 | JGI IMG/M metagenome (GOLD analysis project Ga0116152, IMG submission 89894) | Active sludge microbial communities of municipal wastewater-treating anaerobic digesters from Hong Kong - AD_UKC119_MetaG | ecosystem: Engineered > Bioreactor > Anaerobic > Digestate... | reverse complement strand
TTTGCGATGCGCAGTCCGACGGGTGACGATGTTTCGCCCCACGGCCTTTGGCAAGCCACGATGATGGCGAATAGCTTCCGCGATCCCTATTGGCGCGGAACCGTGGCCAAGGAGATCGCACACAAGCCCGGCCAAGCTGCGGAGATCCAAGCGGTGTGCGTACGATGCCACGCGCCGATGGCCCATCACACGGCCGCCTTGGCGGGCGAGCCTGCTGCGACGGTCGCGGAGATGGCGAGCGATCCGTTGGCCCAGGACGGCGTGTCGTGCACGGTGTGCCACAAGATCGAAGCCGAGAACTTGGGAACCGAGGCCTCGTTCTCTGGCCGCCCCAGCATTGGCCGGAACCGCGCGATCTTTGGGCCCTTTGCGGATCCGGCAGCGGGCCCGATGCAGATGCACTCGGGATACGAGCCGCAGCTAGGCAGCCACATCCAAAGCTCCGCGCATTGTGCGACCTGCCACACGCTGTCCACGCACTATTCGCTTGGCAAGAGCACGTTCCCCGAGCAAACACCGTATCTGGAATGGCGCAACAGCCAATACTCCGACGAAAACGGACGCACCGAGCAGAGCCGGACCTGCCAGGAGTGCCATATGCCCGACATGGGCACGATCAAGATCGCGCGCAACCCTGGGGGGCGCGACTTCCTGATCCAGCCGCGACCCTTCCGCGCCCACGCGTTCACGGGCGGCAACGCTTTCATGCTCGATATGCTGGGCGAATACCGCGAAGAGCTGGGGGTGTCGGCCCCAAAAGAGGCGCTCGGACGCATGGCGATGGCGACGCGCGCGCAACTTGCGGATCGCACTGCCTTGGTTACCGTGACCAAGCCGGAGCGCCATGGCGATCAGCTGGAGTTTGCCGTCCAGGTCGAAAACCTGACTGGCCACAAGTTCCCCACCGGCTACCCTGCACGGCGCGCTTGGCTGCGCGTCCAAGTGCGAGCCGGCAACCAGTTGGTTTTCGAAAGCGGCAAGTACGACGAAACCGGTCGGCTCACGCAAGTCGCCGACGAGCTGGCGATCCCGCACTTGAGTCGGATCGAAAAGCCCGAAGACGTGATGGTGTGGGAAATGGTGGCTGCGGACATCGACGGCCAAGCGACGACCCACCTCACCAGCATGGCGAGCCGGCTGAAGGACAACCGGCTGCTGCCGAAGGGCTGGCAGGCCACGGGCCCGCACACCGAAAAAACAGCGCCCCTTGGCACCGAAGGCGATGCGGATTTCGTCGCGGGCGGGGACACGGTCCAATTCTCGGTAACGCTGCCCGAGGGTACCCCTACCGGCTTGCGCATTCTGGCCTGGCTGCACTACCAAACCATCCCGCCCGCCTGGGTCGAATCGATGCGCTCGATCGAGGCCGACGAGTGCAAGGACTTCGTGCGCATGTACGACGCCTCCGACAAGACCCCCGAAACCATTGGAATCGGCCAAGCGTTCGAGGAATAGCGCGCCATTGCGTTGCGCCGAATCGCGGCCGATTTAGGACCATTTCCATCGGTTTCCTCACTACCACGACCCTTCCGGCAGACCACCGGGTGCCTAGGCTGCGCGAACGTTTGCGTAGGGCCGCCCGCGACCACCGATCGAGGTCGACCTAGCTAGGTACCTGCGCGATCCGTGCTTAGCGCAAGCTCACCGCTGGTTGGGTAGCCAGGGCGCGTAAGCTGCTTAGCAATCCACATAGGGCCGCCAGCAAGGCGCTCGCCAAAACGAACACCGGCAGCCAAGCCCAGTTGAGGTCGTGGGCCAGGTTGAGTTGCCGTTCGAGGAATCCCCAGGCTAGGCCATACGCGGCTACCGTGCCGCAGACTCCCGCGACCAAGCCAACCGTGGCATATTCCACGCTGAGGAACAGCGCCACGCCAGCTCGGGTCATGCCGATGGTTTTCTGCAGGGCGACCTCCCGCTTGCGGCGCAGACCACCCGCCGCCACCGCTCCCGCCAAAATCGCAAGCCCGGCGAATACAGAGACCCAGCCCAAGACCCGTACGCCTAGCGCGATGCGTTCCAGGACCCCGGAGACCTTCTCGAGCATCGGGCCCAGGCGCAGCAAGGTCACGTTGGGGAAACCGGCCACCAGGGCATCTTGCAGGTCCTGCTCGGCACCCGGATCGACGCGGGCGGAGGCCAGGTAGGCAAACGGTGCGCCCTCCAGCGAGCCCGGTTCTACCACCAGGAAGAAGTTGACCGAAAAGCTGGCCCAGTCGACTTCCCGCAGGCTGGTCACCACAAACTCCACCGGCAATCCCTGCAGGTCGAAGGTCAAACGAGTGCCGATTTTCGCGCCCAGGTCTTCTGCGAAACCCTTCTCGAGCGAAACCTCGCGCACGTCATCTTCCTGGAACCATTGCCCTTCGAGCAGCTTGTTGGAGGGCGATATCTCGTCTCGCCAAGTCAAACGCTGTTCACGGGTCAGTACCCACTTGGCACGGCCCTCTTGCCCTTCGCGATCCTTCGCGATTTCGCGTACAGGACGCCCGTCGATTTGGGAAAGCCTGGCCATGCATACCGGGGTCGCGTCCACGTGGGTCGCACCGTGAGCTTGGAAGAGTTGCTGTACGCCCGGCCATTGGTCCGGTTGCACATCCACCAGGAATACGCTGGGGGCTTCGGGAGGGACTCCGTCCCGCAACTCACGGCTGAGGCGACCCTCGACCAGCAGCAAGGTCGCGATCACGTGCACCCCCAAGCCCAGGGCCACGATGGTGGCCGTGGTGCCCGCGCCCGGTCGGGCCAAACTGGAAAGCCCATGGCGCAGGTACAAACCCGCCGAAGCCCGAGGGATGCGGGTCGCGAACCACATGGCGAGCCGAGCTCCGAGCACGAGCACGCCCACGAGCACCAAAAGGCCCAAACCAAAGGCCGCGCCCACCCCGGCACTATCCGCTTGGATCGCTGCGGCTGCGAAGATGCCCAGCAATAGAAGCATGGCTACGGAAACCCTCACCCAACTTGGAATCCCCAGCGGCGCGGCCTGGGCACGCAGCACCAGGATCGGGGAAACCTTGTAGATGGCGGTCAGGGGACCTATGGCGAAGAGGACCGCGATCGCAATGCCCAATCCAAAGCCGCGCAGCAGGATCGGCCAGGGGCGGGCCAGCACCGTACCTGCATCGATGAAATCTGGAGCGACTTGGGCCGCCAGGAAGGGCATCGAAATGCCCACCAAGCAACCGAGCAAGCTGCCCAAGCAAGCCAGCACCAGGACCTGCACCAGGTAGAGCTGCAAGATGTCCTTGGGCCGCAAGCCCAAGCTGCGCTGGATGGCCACCGATTGGGTGCGCTCTTCAATCCAAACCCGAACGACCTGCGCCACCCCAACCCCGCCGAGCAGAAGCGAAAGCAAGGCGACCAGACCCAGGTAGCGTTCCACATTGCGCAAAGAGCGTTCGACCCCGGGTTGCCCTTCGCGGTGCGTGCTCACGCTAAGGCGCGCGGTGGTGTCGGTGGCGTCCTCTTCGCGGCTCAAGGCCCGTTTCCATGCCTTGAGGTCTCCCGCGGATTCTTCGGGGCTGACCTGGATCAGGCGTCCGTACTTCACCCGACTGCCGAATTCCACGAGGCGGGTGCGCTCTAGTCCTCGGGTCGTGAGGAACACGCGCGGCCCCAGGGTCATGCCAAAGTCGAGCCGGTCGGGCTCGGACAGCAGTTGCCCGCGCAGCCGAAAGTCCTGGCCGCCGATCTGGAGCACGTCGCCGGTTTGGAGGCCGAGAGCCGTGCAGAGTTCTTGAGCCGCAAGGACTTCGTCGTCCGCCAAGCTGGCGATCGTGAGCCCCGCGGGTTCGGTTCGTAGGCTGCCGTACAACGGGTACTCGGGGCTCGTTGCCTTCAATTCCACCAATCGCGAGGGGCCGGGCTGTCCGTCCGCGCGGGGCGGCGCAGCGATCATGGTGGCCAGCTCCACCGTCGTGGCGACCGCGACCGGGTGTCGAGCTTGGATGGTCCCGTCCAGCCCCTCGGGCAGGGGCGCACGGGAGGTGACTTTGACGTCGGCCGCCAAGAGCTCGCGCGATTCCGAAGCCATGCTGCCTCTCACCGAAGCCACCAAGGCGCTGACACCGGTCACGGCGCCCACGCCCAGGGCTAGGCAGGCCACAAAGAACAGCATGCGCCCGCGGGCTCCGCGGGACTCGCGGGTCAAGAGCGAAAGAGTCAGCCGCTGCTTCATGCGGGGCTGACCTGTGCGCTGGACTCCGCTCGGTTTGCCTCTTGGAGTCGCCCCCCGATGATGCGAACCCGACGCTGGGCACGCTGGGCCACCGCATCGTCGTGGGTCACCAACACCAGGGTGGTTCCATGTTGTTCGCGCAAGCGCAGCAAGAGCTGCAGGGCTTGGGCCCCCGTTTCCTGATCCAGGTTTCCGGTGGGCTCGTCGGCAAACAGGACGGCCGGTCCGTGCCCAAAGGCCCGCGCCAGAGCGACCCTTTGTTGCTCACCGCCCGAAAGCTGCGACGGATAGTGGTGGCCCCGTTTGGAGAGCCCCACGTCTTCTAGGAGCCGGTTGGCGACGGCCAGCGCGTCCTTGCGGCCCAACAACTCGAGCGGCAGCATGATGTTCTCGCGGGCCGTCATGTTGCTCAGCAGTTGGAAGTTCTGAAAGACGAAGCCGACCTTCTTCCGGCGCCAAAGCGCGAGCTGGTCCTCGTCCGCCTGCTCCAGGGCTAGGCCCTCAAAACGAATCGAGCCTTGGGTCGGCTTTTCGAGGCCCGCCATGAGGCCCAAAAGGGTGGACTTGCCACTCCCGGAAGGCCCGACGATGGCGAGGAATTCGCCGCCTTGGATGGTCAGGTTCACTTGATCGAGGATCAAAAGGTCCTGGGAGCCCGAGCGCAGGCTGTGGCTCACGCCGGCGCATTCGATTTGGCACTCGGTAGGGCGTTCCGAGGGTTGCGAGGATGCCGATTGCATGGGGGCGAATGGTGCGGGAATCGGGCGAGAAAAGTGTGCGAGGGCCGACTATGCTAGCGTTCACATGAATCGGAATCTGTTCTCCTGGCGCGTTCTCAGCGCTCAAGCCCTCTGTAGTCTGCTTCTTGTGGCTTGCAATGGTTCGGCAGAGCCCGATTCCAAAGCCCGGCTAGGCGATGCTTGGTCTGGACAAGCACAGGACGTCGAACGCGAGCCTCTGGCCATTCCCGCCGATGCCCCCCTGGTGATCTTCCTGGGGGATTCCATCAGCGCCGGATTGCACCTGAACGCGGACCAAGCGTTTCCTGCCGTATTGCAGCGGCGCCTCTTCGAACGCAAGCTTCCTTTCCGCTTGGTAAACGCCGGCGTCAGCGGAGACACCACCGCTGGCGGCCTGCGCCGCATTGATTGGCTGCTCCAACAGAAACCCCAGGTGGTCGTGGTCGAACTAGGCGCCAACGACGGCCTGCGCGGCATCGAACTGGCGGCGATCGAATCCAATCTGCGCCAGATTCTAGAGCGCATCCGGGCCGCGGGTGCCACCCCGATCCTGTGCGCCATGCACGTGCCGCCTAGCTACGGAGAACCCTACTCGACGGCCTTCCACGAGCTGTATGGACGCGTAGCCAAGGACCTCGCTGTGCCCATAGTCCCAAGTTTCCTACAAGGCGTAGGCGGCATGCCCGCATACAACCTGGAAGATGGCATGCACCCCAACGTGCGGGGTCACGAGTTGCTAGCGAACAACGTGGAAGCGACCTTGAGCAAGGTCTTGGCGGGGGACTGATCCTGCGCGCCAGCGGAAATCGAGCCCTGACAACTTCGAGCGATTCTGACCGCACGCAGCTCCTCCTTTCGAGCTCGGCTGGCTACCAAGTCAACGTGGCTGCATGGGTACAGGCCTGGCTGCGCAAGCAAACCCACCTGACCTGGCCCCGAGCATGCAAGCATCTCCTGGCGTGCTACGCCAAAATCTCCCGGGCCACCTCACCGCTTACGTCGGTCAGGCGGAAGTCGCGGCCGGCGTAGTTGAAGGTGAGGCGTTCATGGCACTAAAAGGCAACGGAGAGGCCATTCGAGAAGTTCGAGTTGCCTCCATTCTCACGGTGCCAGAGTTGGAAGTGCCAAGTCTCGCCAACATGGATGGTCTGGTAGTTGGGCAGGGGAAGTTCAACGGGAACATCAAAACCAGTCCCCACCGATGAGTTGCCGCTTTGGCTTACCCAGAAGCCGTTGGCCGCAAACTGGCCAATCGAATCTCGTAGATCGCCGGTGATGTTGTAGCGACCAATCGGTGCTCCACCAGATGAAGTGATGCAGAGGCGCCCCTGGCCGATTGGAATACCGGGATCAGCCGACGCTGATCCCACAAGGAGATATCCGAACTGTGTCGGCGGGCCGGAGCTCACTTCCAGGTGCAATCCAGAACCACCAAGTGAACCAGGGAACGATCCATCAAGGTGGGTCGAAAGGCCAGTAGAGTTTGGACTCATCGGGTCGCAGAAAGTCCCGACGACAGATCCTGTGCAGTCGACCAAACCCCCGATGATCAAATCATAAGTGTTGCATAGGCTGATTCCGCCCACGTTTCTTACTTCTACAACCACATCGACGTTTTGCCCCGAAACATTGGTCCACGATACGTGTTCGTCTTGGGTGAGCGTCTCACTTGCTGCAAGCGGATTTCCGACACCCTGGATTCCACAATAGTTCGCGTCCGCCCGCCAAAGAAAGAGGTCCAGATTGCTCTCCGCGCTTGAAAACAGCGTTGTCACCGTAATCGTCTGACCTTGAGCAAGACAAGCTACGAAGAAGTCGGGGTCAGACTGTCTGACGGCGAGTCCCGGAAAGTATCCATTGCCTATCGGCGCGGCCGATCCGCAAGTATCGTTCTCTTCGAATGGGTCGTCGAAACCATTGGGGCAGGGGTTTTGGAAAATATCCAATGCAAACTCATAGGAAGTACATGGCTCCGGTGTAGCCGTGATCCTGTCTACTTCAAAGATCAGTGTTTCTTGAGCGCCAGATTGATTGTGGTAGTTCCAATCGCCAAGCGAAGTCCAAAGAAAGCTGCAATTCGAGTTGTACACATCAAAATCTATTGGATAGAGGTTCTGGAGCAGATCAACGGATAGGAAGTGGTCCGACGGGATGTTGACAGAGTAGAAGTCTCGATCTTGAAGCGAAACGAAAAGGTTGAGGTAAACTCCCTCGGGCAGACTGCGAGGAGTCGAGCAAGTGTCATTCTGCTCTAGGTAATCCTCACCAGAGGCCGCACAATCGTAGGGTCGTTCAAAAAGACTTAGGTCGTAGTTTATCAAAATGTTCTGGGGGGCTTGCGGAATGATAGTAAAGCCGAAGATTGCCGGTAGCGCTCCGGTTCCGCTATTTTCAAGTTGCCATCCCCTTGAATCGGAAGTCTGCTCAAGAGGTTGCCACGCATTTGCAGTGTTTGGGTCAAGGACCCATAGGATGGGGTCGGTCTCTTCAATCCACATCTCAAGTGTAGTTTCGGGTGGAATGGAGATAGAGTAGTAGTCTGGGTCAAAACCTGAAGCGGCAAGCCCGTGGTATCGCCCAGGCAACAAGAGGGGACTCTGGCCGTAGTTGTCATTGTCCTCGAAGCAATCATCGGGGCTTGATACGCAAGGCGCCAAGAGCAGGGAAATGTTCAACCTCCCCAATCCGGACTCGCTTCCAACCCCACCTACTTGGAAAAGAAAGGTATCTCCCAGGTTGATCCCTTGAAGAGAAACCAAACTCGCAGAGCCGATTCCGTCATTGTCGTCTTGTAAGATACAGGTAGCTGAACACTGAGTACCTGAATAGACAGAGAGAACCGTGTCGAACTCAGAGTGATTCGTATCAACGACGAAGTCACCTGTGCTTGGTGCCGTCCACTGGAAGAAGTGATCTTGATAGGCTGCGATCAGTCCCGGCCCACATGCCCCACTTCCGTCAAATCCACTTGTCGTGGCTTGGTCAGTGTTGAAAAGGCGAGTGCCTAGGCCCGTGAATACTTCTGCGTTATTGCAGGTATCCCCTGTAGCTTGTGGCCATGCGCGAGTAGAGGCTTGCAATACTAAGAATGCGGCAATCCCGAAGTACCTGGAAAGCATAGTCATCTGTTTGGTTGTGGTTTGGCGAGCACACATCGGGCAACGGCACGCTTATGAGAGCATCGCCGGTGGCGCCCACACGGCGTTCAATGACCCGAACCTAGTAGAATCCTACTGGTAGGGATAGTTTTCCGCCAGCGCCGGTACAGTGTCCTCCCAAACGCCTCGCAAATTCCTAATGGCTCGCCGGGTACCAACGAGTTCCGGAAATGAAGCGGTGTACCGACATTCGGACTAGTGAGCCTGCTTAGGGGCCAACGCTGGCCGCGAACCGTTACGCCAAAATCTCCCGCGCCACCTCACCGCTTACGTCGGTCAGGCGGAAGTCGCGGCCGGCGTAGTTGAAGGTGAGGCGTTCGTGGTCGAGGCCCATCAGGTGCAGGATGGTGGCGTGCCAGTCGTGGATCGACAGGCGGCCTTCGACCGCTTCGATGCCGAGCTCGTCGGTGGCGCCGTAGGAGAAGCCGCCCTTGACTCCGCCGCCAGCCATCCAGGTGGTGAAGCCGCGGTTGTTGTGGTCGCGGCCATCGTCGCCTTGGGCGTAGGGGGTTCGGCCGAATTCGCCGCCCCACAAAACCAGTGTTTCGTCGAGCATGCTCGAACGCTTGAGGTCGGCGAGCAGCGCAGCGATGGGTTGGTCGACGGCGGTGCAGGCTTTGGCTAGGTCCTCGCGCATGTTGCGGTGGGTGTCCCAGCCCCCGGCGCCGACTTCGATGAAGCGCACGCCGGCTTTGGCTAGGTGCAGGGCGGTGAGGCATTGACGCCCGAACTTGTCGGTTTCGGGCTTGCCGATGCCGTAGGCTTCGAGGGTGCTGGGCTTCACGGCGGCGAGATCCATCAGGTCGGGAAGTTCGGACTGCATGCGGTAGGCCAGCTCGTAGGACTCGATCACCGCCTCGATGCCGTCGTCGTTCTTCTCGCGCTTGGAATACTCCTCGTTCAGGCGCTGGACCAGATCGAGCTGTTTGCGCTGCAGCTTGGCGCTTTGGCGCGGGTTCTTGATGTCCTCCACCGGGGGCTGCTCTTGCCCGAAGCGGCGCCGGCCCTGGCCATCGGTGCCGATCTTGAGCCCCTGGTAGGTGGCCGGTAGGAACGCGCTGCCGTACAACTGCGCGCGCCCGCCCTGGGGGTTCATGGTCACGAACCCGGGCAGGTTGGTGTTCTCGGTGCCTAGTCCATACAGGGTCCACGCGCCCATCGACGGCCGCACGAATTGGATGCTGCCGGTGTGCAGCATGGTCTGGGCCTGGGGGTGCGCGGGCAGGTCGGTGTGCATGCCGCGTAGCAGACACAGATCGTCGGCGTGAGCGGCGAGTTGGGGAAACAGCTCGCTGAGCCAAAGCCCGCTCTTGCCGTGCTGGCGGAACTGCCAGGGGCTACCCAGCAGCTTGGCTCCCTTGCGGTAACCCGACAGCGTTTTGCCGGTGCTCTGGTTGAGCACCGGCTTGTAGTCAAAGGTGTCCACGTGGCTCGGCGCACCGGTCATGCACAGGAAGATCACGCGCTTGGCCCGGGCGGGCAGCATGGGGGCTTTGGCCGCCAAAAGGTTTTCAGCGGCCAACGGGCTCGCCGAACCCAGTCCACGCAGGGCCAGCATACCGAAGCCGCAAGAAAGCGCGCGCAAGGCATCGCGGCGGGAGAGGGCTATCCGATTCAAACGGTCGATGGCATCGTTCATGGTGGGAGTCCTCGGTGCTAGCCGATCACGCGGAATTCCGCGCCTTGAAACAGGGATTGGGCGAACGCGGACCAGGCGGCGCGACGCGGATCGCGCAGCGGTTCGGGAGCCGCGTTGCCGGGGGCTCCATTCCTTTGCCGGGCGAGTTCACGCGCCTTTTCGCGGGCGCGTGCGCGGGCTTGGTCCCGTTGGCGTTGGCGGTCGGATGACGGCGCGGCGTCCTTGGCCTTGCCTTGGGAGGCATCTTGCTCAATCGTACGCTCGACCTCGCGTTGGTAGTCGCGCAGGAACGCGCTCACCGCGTGGCGCTCGCCATTCGTCGGTTGGCGGCCCAAAGCGAGCTCAAAGCCGGCGCGGATCTTATCGTCGTCGGAACCGGGGATGTCCAAGAGCCGACCCGCGAATGCATCGGCCAGCCGCAAGACTTCGGAATCGTTCATCAGGAACAGCGCCTGGGTGGCCACGGTGGTCTCGTCGCGATCGCCCGTCACGAATTCGCTGTCGGGGGCATCGAATGCGGCCAGGGTGTCCATCACGAAGCCCCGCGGCGCCGGCAGGTACACCGAGCGCACCGGCTGTTCGCGCAGCATGATTTGCGCGACCTGTTCGTTGCGCAACACGCCTTCGAAGGTTCCGGCGGCCGAACCGACGGGGGCCGCGTCCGAAAGGGTTCCCGCCACGGCCAACATCGCATCGCGCAGAGCCTCGGACTCGAGCCGGCGCTTGGGCATGCGCCACAACGTGCGCACGTCGGGGTCGATCGCCTCGGCCGCGCGGTCGCTGCGCGACGATAGCCGGTAGGCATGCGAAAGCGTGATCTCGCGGATCAGTGCCTTGGTCGACCAGCCCTGGGCCACCAGCTCGGTCGCCAGCCAGTCGAGTAGCTCGGGGTGGGTGGGGGGCAACCCCGCCGCGCCGAAGTTGTCCGGGGTCGGCACGATGCCGCTGCCAAACAAGTGCAGCCAAACGCGATTGGCCCAAACCCGAGCGGTCAGCGGGTTGTCGGCGCTCGCGATCCAGGTGGCCAGCTCCAAACGGCCGCTGCCGGCCCGGATCGGGGGCGCATCGGGGCTGCGCAGAACTTGGGGCATGTTGCGCGGCACCACTTCGCCTGGCCGGTCGAGTTCGCCACGTTCGAGCACCGCGATGTCGCGCGGCTCGCCTTCGGAAACCCCCATGGCCAAGCGGTTCTTAGGCAAGGCCCGTCCGCGATCGTCGAATCGAGCGAGCAAGTCGGCCAACAGGCGTTCCTGATCCGCCTGGGTTCGCTTTTGGAAGGCGGTTTGGGCGGCATCGGCCTTGTCGCCCTTGGCCTCCATCTCCATGGTCTCTTGCGAAGCCTTGTCGAGCCGCTCGCGGCCACGTTCCAAGAGGCGCCGCACCTCGGGGCCCATGTCGGGACCATTGGGCAAGTCGGCAGCCTGGGGCAACGCGAGCAAATCCGAAGGCTGGTTGTTGCCAGGCCCGCGCAGGGTGCCGAAGTGCGTGTCCGTGCTCAGGAAGATGCCCGCCAACGCGTAGTAATCCTTGGTGGGAATCGGATCGAACTTGTGGTCGTGGCAGCGGGCACAGGAAACCGTCAGCCCGAGCATGCCTTGCGACATGGCATCGATCTGCTCATCGACCATGTCGAGCTGGAACCGGGTCCGATCGCGGTTGGCGTGGCCTTTGGAACCGATCGCCAGGTAGCCCGTCGCGATCTGGTTCCAGGCGTGCTCGGTCTCGTCGGAAACGGGCACCAAGTCGCCCGCCAGCTGCAGCTTGAGGAAACGGTCGTAGGGCATGTCCGCACGGAAGGCCGCCAGGACCCAGTCGCGGTAGCGCCAGGCGTGGGGATAGACCACGTTCTGTTCCTTGCCGCTCGACTCGGCGTAGCGCGCGACGTCGAGCCAATGGCGACCCCAGCGCTCGGCGTAGGCATTGGAGGCGAGCAAGCGGTCGACCACGTGGGCGTCGCGCTCCTTGCTTGAGTCATCGAGAAACGCCGCGATGTCTTCGGGTGTCGGCGGCAATCCGGTGAGGTCAAAGGTCACGCGACGCAGCCAAGTGCGGTCGTCGGCATCGTCCACGGGCGCGACGCCCGTGGTCTCCATGTTGGCCAAGAGGAACCGATCGATCGCGCTGCGCGCCCAGCCCTCGTGTTCGGGGTTGGGCGGCTCGCTGCGCACGGGCGGTTGGAACGACCAGAACTGGCGGCCCGCATCGATGTCGATGTGGCGGTTGAGGCTTTCCTTGTGCGGCGCGTCGTCGGTCGATCCCGCAGCGGACATTTCCATCGAGCCCATGTCCGGTTCACTAGGCCACGGCGCGCCCATGCGAACCCAGGACTCTAGGTCGGCGATCTGCTGGTCGCTCAGCCTCTCCTTGGGGGGCATCTCGAAGTCCGGATTCTGATAGCGGATCGCTTCGATGAACGACGAAGCTTCTACGTCCCCCGGCACCATGGCGGGTCCTGACTCACCGCCTGTTAGGAACCCTTCCCGCGTATTCAGCGTGAGTCCAGCCTTGATGCGTTTGGAATCGGTCGAGTGACACTTGAAGCATTTCTCGACGAGTACCGGGCGGACGTTGGTTTCGAAGAACTCGATCTGCTCCGCGGTGGCTTGCGGAGCCGTGCCTTCGCTCGGCAGTTCAGGCCTGGGCTGGTCGGAAGCAACCTTGCCTTTGCCCGCCAGCGCATCCGCGTCGGCCTGGGTCAGGAAACCATCCCCATCGGCATCGAGCCGCTTGAACGCCCGCTGCCCACGGTTGAATTCCTCTTTGGAAATTTTGCCGTCCAAGTTCTTGTCGAGCCGCCGTTTGAGCGCCTCGAAGGCGCGTCCCGGATCCCGTTCCTGGACAGGGCTGGCGGGGCTAGCAGCCGGGGCGGTCAGGGCGAGACCCAAGATCCCGGCTGCGAGGGCGACGCAAAGGGCAGAGGAGAGGGGCTTCATGGCGGTTTCTTCATCGGCCAGGGGCCTAGCGAACTCCCCTTGGAACCGCGCACTTTCGCCTAGGTTCCGGGCTAGGTCCATAAGGGAAGACCTCCTTGGAAGCCCGGGGGTTACCCAACCCCCGTGATCAGGTGTCCTGGCTCACGGATGGGGGGAGCATGGGGCAGAGTGCGCCCCTGACCCCCTCACCCCGCCCAATTTGCGCGGATAGGGGACCCATGTTTCAAGAATCGCCGGGTGCGTTGGCTCAGGAGCCCTCGGGAAGGGGGACCGAAGGATTCGCTGGAGCCCTCAACGGCCAGTCACGAATTGCAGGTCGAGCGTGGCCCCTGAGGTCGCATGGATGACCGGCTGCCAACGGAAGTGCAGCGCTGCGATGCGCCAAGCCAATGTTTCCGGCAGGGGAGGCGTGCGAAATGTGCCATCGGGCCCGGTTCGCGTGGATCCAACCACGAGCGGAGCCCGGGCAGCGCCGCCTTCGACGACTTCGAGGTCGATCGAAGCGATGCGTTGGTCACTGTAGGGGCCCACTCCCGTGAAGACCACCGTGGCGCCTTCCACGGGGTGGCCCTCCGGGTCCAGCACCCGCCCGGTTACCGTACGGGCGGGAGACTCGTAGATAGCAACCTGCGTCACCATTTGATTCCTTTGGAGCACGATCGGTGGCGAATAGGCGCTCTTGTCGCCCGGCCGGGAAATCGTGACCACGTAGGTGCCAGGGTCCAAGCCCGTCAGGTGAAACTCCGGCTGAAGGGGCGGTGGCAGTTCCTGGGCAGCCATCTGCCTTGGCCGGGGCCAAACCTCGTTGGGCAACACATCGGACAAGAGGTCGAAGCCGCCGGATGCCTCCGCCGGAAGCAAGTTCCAGTCCACATCGTAGGTAGCCAAGGGGATTCCTTGCCCAGTGCCAGCATCCACTAGGCGCCCGTGGATTTCGCCTGCGTGTAGTCCCACGTCGCGTTCGTCCTGCCTGCGCTTCATGGGCACGTCGACCGAATCCGTTCCCGCCGCGACTGGCTCCACGACCGCCCGGGACCAGTCTCTACCGTCAAAGTCGAGCGAATAATCCCCATCCGCCAGGCCGCGCAGCGTGAAGCGGCCTTCGGAATCGATGTCCGCGTTGTAAGTGCGACGGCTGCCAATGCGCCAAGCGTTGAGTACGACGTGCGGCGCGACACCCCCGTCCACGGCACGCACTCGCCCAGCGATGGTTTTGCCCGGATGCAAGGTGATGGTGGTGTCGTTGGTGCCCGCCAGCACCCCCGCGAGCTGTTCGAATGCGAGCCGATGACCGTGCAAACGGCTGTCGACTTCCAACAGCTTGGTGCCCAGGGTTTCGCCTTTGAGCAGCACGAGCCCTTGTTCGTCGGTGTAGCCCGCTGCCTCCCGCTGGCGGCGGTCCAGCGAATCGAGTGGATCGCTTGGGACGGCGTTGGTTTGGCTGGGGAGAACGGCCCAAAGGCTGACTTGGGCGGTCCGAACGGGCAATCCGCTCTCGTCGACGACGCGCACGAACAGCTCAAACTCCCCGAGGGTACCGGGTTCGAGCGAAGCGATCGCGATGGTCTCCAAATCGACATGCGTATCGGGAAGCAGCTCGAAGCCCCTAGAGCGCCACAAAGGGACGCCTGCTACGAAGACGGAAGCCACAAACCCCTTCGCCCGGGCCAGTTGCTCTCCACGGAGCGTAACCAAGAACTCGCCGCTAGGGTTGGTGATGGTGCGTTGGTCCACCAGCGCCGGTCCCTTCTGACTCATGGTGTGCACGCGCACGTCGAGCCCCGCGATTGGGTCGCCCTGCAGTCCTACGAAGCGTCCACGAACGGTGGCGCCCGATTCGGTCCCTGGGGCAGGGCTTTGGTTTGGTGTGGCTTTGGGTGCTTGGTTATCAGCTGCGGTCTCCGCATTGACAGAAATGCGCGCGTTGGCCGCAGTAGCGAAGGGGGAATCCACGTGCGAGTCGCTGGGCGCGAGTTCCAACGGTCGGGCATTCGGGCCCGGCGGGGCCAGAGCCGCAGCCTCGTGCATGGCGGCTCCGTCCTGCCAATACCACCACCCACCCAAACCTGCTCCAAGAACGGCTACCAACCACAACGCTGCCACCAAACCGCTCTTTGCGACCAGGCCCGGTGCGCGCAGCGCGAGCAAACGGGTCTCGAGACCGGCCGGTATTGCCAAGGCTTCCCGGGCGCTGAGTGCAGCTGCAATGCCACCCGCGAGCGAAGTCCACCCCGCACGCTCCAGCCGCTTGCGTAGCCGTTCTACGCCCCGCTGGGTGCGATCGTGGGCGGTCGACTCGGAGCACCCAAGCGCGTCCCCGATTTGAGCGAAGGTGAGCCCGTCCTGGTAGTGCAATTGGATGGGGATTCGGAACGCTTCTTCGAGTTGTTTGAGTTCGAGCGAAACTTGGTCCTGGACCGCCTGCGTGGTGGAATTGCGCGCTATGGAGTCTTGCGCTTTGGAGTCGGCGTATTGCATGGCGTACCTTTGCTCGCGTTGCGAGCGGTTTTGGGATTGGCGACGTTGGGTCAGCGCGGTTTGAACGGCGAGAGTGCGCAACACAGCGCCTGCGTCGCGCGCCTGCTGCAACCGAATCTTGCCCTCCAAAAGCCGCAAGAAGACCGCCTGGGTGGCATCCTGAGCGTCCGCATCGGAATCCAGCACGCGTCGAGCCGCCCGAAAGACCCCCGCATGGTGGTCGCGCACGAGTTGGTCAAAAATGTTGGGTTCAGTGCCTCTGTTCATTGTGCTGCTCCGCTGGAGGGGCTGGCCCTCCACACCAAGATGCGCCTGAGCTGCGAAACTCCGGAAGAATCCCGGAGAAACGCTCGCTCACGGCCGAGCTTCTGGCCGCTCGAGGCCTCAGATTGGGCCAAAGCGGCCTCATTGGGTAGGCAGTGCCCCATGGTTCATACCGAAACTGACTGGGTTCGGTGTGGAAGCTCACCCTCAACCCGCATACACCCCCCGACCAAGCGCCGCCCGGGGGCAAGGCGGAATACTCCGCCTACCCTGGTCCTGACGCCACCCAAGGACCTCGCTGTAGGTCAGCGGCCGCTGCAGGAATCCCGCGAACTGAGCCGGCGTCGCCTTGTCCCGATTGAACCTAGGCTTGATGAGATTCTTCCAAGTCATCAGGTACTGAAGCGCTAGATCCAAGAAGCAACGCTTCTTGCTCGCCAACCAAGACTGACGTCTCAAGCGACCCAAAAGGTCTCGAGCAATCGCCTCCGTTTGATTGATCGGAAACAGCGGATTCGCAACCGTTCGCGCCAACCGGCTCGAAGTCTTTTCATGAATGACTCGTGCCGTCCCAAACGCACTCTGCAACAGACTCGGATACGTCAGCTTTTCGTCGGTCTGCACCCGAACCATATCC
>Ga0116152_10002157_pt1 | contig 16038 bp, 11 predicted proteins | sample AD_UKC119_MetaG_FD_89894 | JGI IMG/M metagenome (GOLD analysis project Ga0116152, IMG submission 89894) | Active sludge microbial communities of municipal wastewater-treating anaerobic digesters from Hong Kong - AD_UKC119_MetaG | ecosystem: Engineered > Bioreactor > Anaerobic > Digestate... | reverse complement strand
TGGGCCGGGTTGCGCATGAGCACGACCTGGAGGCCGTTCTCCAGGCGCAGCAGCTCGATGTTGGCCGGCAGGGCGTGGAACGCCGGCTCCAGCGGCTGGTCGGCGTAGGCGGGGGCTGCGGGGGTGGGCGCGGGCACCAGGGCCAGGGCCGCCGCGCACAGCAGGGCGGTCAGCGGGATCCGGGTCATGCTCTCGTCCTTTCGGGTGTTCATCCGCCGCAGGCGGCCTCGGCCCCGTCGATGATGCCGACGAAGTCCGCGGGCTTCAGGCTGGCGCCGCCGATCAGGCCGCCGTCCACGTCCGGCTGGCCGATCAGCTCGCGCGCGTTGTCGGGCTTGCAGCTGCCGCCGTAGAGGATGCGCATGGCGGCGGCCGTCTCGGCGCCCAGCAGCTCGCCCACCAGGCGGCGCGAGTGGGCGTGCATCTGCTGGGCGATCTCGGGCGTGGCCGTCTCGCCGGTGCCGATGGCCCACACCGGCTCGTAGGCCAGCACCAGGTTGTAGGCGTTGGCGCCGTCCAGGCGCGGCAGCACGCCGCGCAGCTGGGCGTCGACCACGGCCTCGGCGCGGCCCGACTTGCGCTGGTCCAGCACCTCGCCGTAGCAGAAGATGGCCTTCAGGCCCGCGGCGAACACCTGCTCGATCTTGCGGACGAAGTCGTCGTCCTGCTCGCCGTAGTACTCGCGCCGCTCGCTGTGCCCGATGATGACGTGGCGCACGCCGGCCTCGGCCAGCATCGCCGCCGACACCTCGCCCGTGAAGGCGCCCTTGGCGTGGGTCGCGCAGTTCTGGGCGCCCAGCTGCACCGGGTCGCCGTGGGCCACGGGCGCCACCGCCGGGATGGTCAGGAAGGGCGGGCACACCACCACGTCGCCGCGCAGGTCGCGCCCCTCGAGCAGCTCGGCCACGCCGGCGGCCAGCTCGCGCCCGGCCACGGGCCCCATGTTCAGCTTCCAGTTGCCGGCGACCATGTAGCGGCGCATGACGGACTCCTTGGCGGGAAGGGTACGGCGCGGGAACCCGCCCCCTGGCGGGCTCCCGCAGGCCAATATGTCATGTTCCGGGGGCGATGTCCACCGGCCCCGGGCGGGGCCGGGGGGCCCCGGAGGGCGGGTCAGAGGCCGGCGCCGGCCAGGTCGTCCAGGCCGTGCTTGTCCCGCAGCGACCCGAAGGTGGCGATGGCCTCGACGGTCATCCGGCGCTTGTCGAGCTCGGGCAGGAACGCGCTCTTGAAGCCGTTGATCAGCACGTGCTCGGTCTCCAGCAGCGTCAGGTCGAAGGTGTCCACCGCCCGGCGCAGCTCGCGCAGGGGCGAGGTGCGCGCGAACAGCGTGTTGTCGGTGTTCAGGCTGACGCGCAGGCCCTTCTTCAGGTACTGCCGGAAGGGGTGGTCGCCCAGGTCGGCCACGACCCCGCTCTGCAGGTTGCTGCCCAGGCAGACCTCCAGCGGGATGCGGTTGTCCGCCACGTACGCCATCAGGTCGGGATCCTCCTCGAGCCGCGTGCCGAGGCCGATGCGGTTGGCGCCGCACACGTGCAGGGCCTGGTGGATCGAGGCCGGGCCGTAGCCCTCGCCCGCGTGGATGGTCACGTTCTGGTTGTTGTTCAGGCAGTGGTAGAAGGCCTCGCGGTGGCGCTTGGGCGGGTTGTCCTGCTCCTCGCCCGCCAGGTCGAAGGCCACCACGCCCCGACCCTTCCACTCTACGGCCAGCCTTGCCAATTCCAATGACTTGGCCGGCTCGATGGTGCGGATGCCGGTGATGATGATGCCCGTTCGGATGCCCCTGGCCGCCCCCGCGGCGTCCAGGCCGCGCTTGACTGCCGCGATGGCGTCGTCGGGCGACAGCCCGCCCGCGGTGTGGAACAGCGGGCAGAAGCGCACCTCGGCGTACCAGACGCCCTCGGCGGCGAAGTCCTCGGCCAGTTCGTACGCCACGCGCTCGAGGTTCCCCGCCGTCTGCAGCACCGCGGTGGTGTGGCGGAAGTGCTCGAGGAACTCGTGCTGGCAGGTCTCGCGCTCGGCGGGGAAGTGCCTGGCGCGCACCTCGGCGGCCGTCCCGGACACGTCCAGGCCCGCGGCCGGCCCCAGCTCGATGAACGTCTCCAGGCGCAGCGAACCGTCCAGGTGCACGTGCAGGTCCGTCTTCGGCAAGGCGGCCAGCACCTCGTCGGGGATGGCCGCGCCGCGCAGCAGGTCGCTCGGTCGGTAGTCGCCCAGCCTCATTTGCTCTTCGCCGCCTTCCTGGCCCGCTTGCCGGCCTTCTCGTGCTTCTCCTCGTGGGCCTCGCGGATCATCCGCAGCAGCTCGAGCTGGGCCGCGTTGTCGTCGCGCAGGTTCACCGCCTCGGTGTCGATGATGCGCACCGGGCACAGCGCCGGGGCGCGCTCGATCCAGTCGCCGTAGGCCGCGTGCAGGTCCTGCAGGAAGTCCAGCGGGATCTCCGACTCGCAGCTGCGCGCCCGCTGCCGGATGCGCTCGAGCGCCGTCTCGGGCCGGCAGTGCAGGTAGATGATCAGGTCCGGCGCCTGCAGGAACGAGGTCATGTTGCGGAAGATCTCGCGGTAGTTCTGGTAGTCGCGCTCGTCCATGCAGCCGCGCCGGTACAGCGTGGGCGCGAAGATCTCCACGTCCTCGTAGATGGTGCGGTCCTGGACCGCCGAACCCGGCCTGTCCATGATCGCCTTCTGCACCTCGAAGCGCTGGCTCAGGAAGTAGACCTGCAGGTGGAAGCTCCACCGGGCCATGTCCTTGTAGTAGTCGTCGAGGTACGGGTTGTTGATCACCGGCTCGAAGAACATCCGCCAGCCGAACACCTCGCCGATCATGGTCGTGACCATGCTCTTGCCCACGCCGATGTTGCCGGCGATGGACACGTAGAAGGGCGTCGCCGGCTCGGGGCCGGCGCCCAGCTGCTTCTTCAGGCGGGTGTGGTTCATGCCTGGGCCTTCCGGTCGGGGCGCCGGCCGCGGGGCCCTACTCGGGCGGCCGGGGCTGGCGATTCAGGAAATCGCTGTACTCGGTCGAGATGTAGCTGCGCACGCGCCCGCCGTCCGGCAGCACGGCGAAGACCAGGGCGCCGTAGTAGTAGTCCGTCGCGCCCGGTCCGTACTTGAAGTCGTACACCGAGATCGAGGTCGGGCCCGGCGCATCCTGGCTGCTGCCGAAGGACAGGTCGTACTCGCCGTAGGCCGAGAACGCCTGGATGCGGTCGTTGCCCGTGTCGGCCACGTAGATGCGGCCTGCGCCGGCGACCACGACGGTGCTCGGCGTGTCGAAGGCGCCCAGGCTGTCCGAGGCTCCGGGGACCCAGTCCTCCTGGCCGCATCCGGGCGCGTTGCCCAGCACGTACTCGTCGGCCGCGGGCACCGGCGCACAGCGGGGGAAGGGCAGGAACAGGGCCGGCGTGCCGCGCAGGTCGGCGTCCGCCTCGTCGGGCGTCGGGTCGAAGCGGATGATCCAGTGGCGCAGCGAATCGGCGTCGCACACCAGCACGTGGTCCGCCGCATCCCGCGCCAACCCGATGGGTTTCTTGACGTCGCGCACGCCGTTGCCCCGGTTGGCCGCCAGCTTGCCGAAGGGCAGCAGGCCGCCGTAGGCGTCCACCGCATAGCGGTGCACGATCGCCGCATCGGGATCGGCCAGGTACAGGAAGGTCACGGCGTCGGGGTCGGCCTCGGCCCCGAGCGGGCTGACGGCCATGCTCGTGACGCGGCCGACCTCCGGCAACGCCACGGCGCCCAGCGGCTGCAGGTCCCGGGTGAAGGTGCGCACGGTGTGCGTCCCCTGCTCCCAGACCATGATGCGGTTCGAGTCGGGCTCCTGGCACAGGGCCGTCGGGTCGGCCAGGCCCGTGACCGTCGCCTGCTCCTCGAGGTAGATGTCGCGCTTGTGCAGTGCGTCGCCGGCCAGCAGGTAGAGGTTGCCCTGCACCTGCAGCACCTTGCGCGGATCGTCCACCGTGGTGGTCAGGTAGACGGTGTACTCGCGCAGGCCGAAGACGCCCTCGGGCTGGGGGATGGCGATCTTCTCGCCGCAACCTCCGGCGCCCAGCAGGGCCAGGCCCGTCAGCACCAGGGCCGCGACCGCGACCAGGACGGGAGTGTGACTCCGGCGCATCAGCGGTCCCCCCGTCGCCAGGCGTCGTCCGGCTTGCGCTTGTAGAGCGGCGACACGTCGATCGAGACGTGGTGCACGGTGCCGAAGGCCCCCATGTCGCTGTACGCGTAGTCCACGCGCAGGTTCAGCTGCTTGCGCACCAGCTGCAGGCCGAAGCCCGCCGCGAAGCCGCCCTCGTCGCGGCTCGACTCGTAGCCCGCGCGCAGGTGCAGCCGCTCGTAGAGGCTCAGCTCGGTGCCCATGCGGAACGTCTCGGACGCGTCGGACGGGTGGTAGAAGTCCGCCACCGTCATCAGGCCGACGCCCCGGGCCAGGTGCCAGGTCTTCGAAGCCCCGAACGAGCCCTCGGTCGGCGCCGAGAAGCTCTGGAAGGCGTCGGCCGGCGGCGCGCTGCCGTCGGGCAGGGCCGGCGGACTTCCGCCCGGGCGCAGGCTGCCGCCGAAGTTGCGGACCGAGAAGCCGACCTGCAGGTCGCCCATGCCCAGCATGTAGAGGATGCCCAGGTCCGCGAGCACCCCCGACAGCCGGTAGGAATCGAGGTTCTCCTGGTAGTACTTCACCGTGCCGCCCACCGAGAAGCGGTCGGTCATGGCGCGCGCCACGGTCAAACCGGCGAACATCTGGTTCGCGTTGAACGTCTGGCCGGTGCCCTGCTGGTACAGCTCGGTGGTGCGCATGATGTCGCCCGAGCGCAGGCTGCCGAAGGTCAGGGCGTAGCCGAAGTTCTGCCGGCGGGTGTGCACCGCCAGGTAGTCGAGGGCGATGTCGGCCGTGTACTCGCTGTGGCCGAAGAAGAAGTTCTGCCGGCCCGGCGTGCGCATGATGCCCGCGGGGTTCCAGAACGGCGCCGAGCCGTCCGTGGCCAGCGAGACGTAGGCCTTGCCCAGGGCGACGCCCCGGGCCCCGACCGGAATCTTCAGGAACTGGCCGCCGGCCGAACCGACGTTGTCGTCGCCGAACAGCCGGATGAGCTCGCTGCCCCGGGCGGGAACCGCCAGGGCGACCAGCAGCGCGATCGTGAGCAGGCGTCTTACCACTGGTAGCTCACCCCCCACATCACGAGCAACGGGTTCTCGATGTAGCTCGGGTCGATGCGCGACTTGGCATAGGCCTCGGTGTCGGTGCCCGGGTCCCACAGCGGCGTGACACCCGAGTTGTTGGCCTGCTCGGCGTCGTAGGCCCAGCGCGGGTCGTAGTTGCCCAGGGTGTAGCCGTCGCCCGTGTACGGGTTCACGCGCCGGTAGTTCCTGTGGTTCAGCAGGTTGCGCCCCTCGAGCCAGATCGTGACCTTCTCGGTGCGGCCGAACTTCCAGAACTTCGACAGGCGCAGGTTCAGGCTGCTCTTGTAGGGCCCGATGCCGCTGTACTTGTCGCCCTCCTCGGAGGTGTTCAGCTCGGTCCAGGTCAGCGGCGTGTAGCGCTGGCCGGCCTCGGCCGTGAACAGCGCGTTGGCGCTCCAGTTCGGGGGCAGCGTCCAGCCGAACAGCTCGGGACGGTCCTTGTCGAACACCGAGAAATCGGCGTTCAGGCTGACCGACCAGGGCTTGTCCCACAGCAGCGGGTCCCGGGTCAGGCCGCCCGTGTCCGTCGTCCCCCCGCCCGCCGACGGGCCCCACACGGCCTGCAGGTAGGCCTCGTCGGCGCTGCTGTTGGTGCCGGTGGTGCGCTGCAGCTCCAGGCTGGCGGAACCGCTCAGCCAGCGGGTCGTCCGCTTGATCACCGAGACTTCCACGCCCAGGCTGCGCGCCGAGTCGCCGTTGAAGTAGCGGATCGGGCTGATGTCCTGGCTCGTGTTGTCGTCGCTCGGATCGGGCGTCAGCTCGCCGCCGATGGTGACCGGCGACAGGCCCACCGACTTGGCGTAGTCGTAGATGTCGCGGCTGTAGAACGTGATGCCCATGCTCCACAGGCCGCCGAACTCGTGCTGCACGCCGGCCTCGTACTCGACGGTCACCTTCGGGTCGAGGTTCGGGTTGCCCAGCAGCGGCACGTTGGTCACGATCTGCGTCTCGAGCTGCGGATACACGTACGCGAACCGCGGCCACTGGCTGAAGTGGCCGTAGTTGAAGAAGAACTTGTCGCGCTCGGTGACCGGGAAGCTGATGCCCAGGCGCGGCGACAGCCTGGTCTTCCAGCGCCGGCCCAGGAAGCCCGTGGTCGAGTCGTAGAACTCGCCGGGCATGTCCGGGAAGATGAACAGGTAGTCCTCGGCGTTGTCCATGACGTGCTCGACCTCGCGGCCGGGCGCCCAGACGTCCAGGCGCAGCCCGGCGTTGATGATCATGCCCTTGTAGCGCGCCGTGTCCTGGAAGAACGCCGACCCGGTGATCGGGTGCGCGACGAAGATGTCCTGGCGCGAGGCCAGCGTGCCGCCGTCCGGGTTGCCCAGCTTGCCGGCCAGGTCGACCAGCTGCATCTCGGTGAACGAGACCTCGAAGCCGGTCTTTAACTCGTTGCCCCTGCCGCCCATGAACGACCAGGTGCCCTTGCCCGTCCACGACTCGACGTAGTGGTCGTGCCAGCGGTCGGTGTGCTGCGTCAGCTGGTCGTCCTGCCGCGCCGACTCCGGATACTTCACCGCGTAGGTGGTGAAGTCGTCGTTGCCGTTGAGGTTCGCGTGCATGCGGCTGAAGTTGCGGCCCACGGTCAGCTCGTACCAGGAGGTCTCGCCCAGCACCTGCCGCCAGTACACCTGCGAGAGGATGTTCTCGTTCGTGAACACCAGGGTCGAGTCCATGTGGTCGATGTAGTTGGTCGGGTAGCCCTCGCCCGGCAGCGTGTAGCCCGGGCTGACCGCCAGCTGGCGGTTCAGGTTCACGCTCAGCTTGTGGGTCGGGTCCAGGTGCCACGTCCACTTCGCCATGCCGTTCCAGTCGTTCTGCGTGCGCGGCGACCAGAGGCGCGACTCGTACACGGGCGACTCGAGCGGCTGCGTCCGCGAGTAGATCGGCAGGTAGCCGTCGCGGATGTCCATCGACCCGCTGACCAGCAGGTACTGCTTGCCCGGCAGGTTCACGCCCAGCTTGCGCAGTCCCTCGCTCAGGGGATCGGGCCCCGAGAGGGAGAGCTTCAGGATGTCGATGTTGTGCGGCTCGGTGAACGTGTCCAGGTCGCGCCAGTTCACCTGGTCCTGCTTGTCCACCGTCTGCGTGACGTAGTCGCGCTGGAGGCTGACCCGGCCCTCGACCCGGTCGCTGCCCTCCTTGGTGGTCACCTTGACCACGCCCGACACCGCCTGGCCGTACTCGGCGTTGAAGCCGCCGGTCAGCACCTCGACCTCGTTGATGATGGACGGGTCGACGTTGTAGCCGTAGCCGCCGCCCGCCAGCGGGTCGTTCACGCTCAGGCCGTCCACCACGAACATGGTGTCGTCGGCCCGGCCGCCGCGGATGTGGATCTCGTTGTCCTGCAGGGTCACGCCCGGTTGCATGGCCAGCATGTTGACCACGTCGTCCAGCGGCATCGGTTCGAGCTCGCGCGCCGACATGAAATGGGCGCTGCCGGTGCGGTCGACCTCGACCAGGGCCCGCTCGGCCGCGATCTCCAGCGGCTCGACCATGATGGCCTTGACCTCGAGGTGGAAGTCGATGTTCGCCACCTCGCCCGGCCCGAGCGTCACCGTCGCGACACCCACCTCGTAGGAGACGTAGCTCGCCTTGATGGTGTAGGTCCCCGGGCGCAGGCCGCGCAGCATGTAGAAACCGTCGGTGAAGGCCATCGTGCCCAGGTTGGTGCCCGACAGGAACACGTTCGTGTAGGGCATCGACTCGCCGGACTCGGCATCGAAGATGCGGCCCTTGATGGCGGCCGGCGCCTGGGGCGGCGCGGCCTGCACGTGGGTCTGCGCCGCGGCGGGAGCCGCCAGCGCCAGCAGGGCCAGGAGGACGGGCGCCAGGCGCCGCAGCGGGATCATGGCGCGGTCACCCCCATCTCGAGGGTGAGGACGGCCTCGAAGAACGCGACGGCCTGGGCCCGCTCGAAGTACTCGGGCTGCAGGCTCACCGCGACGGCGCGGGCGGTCCCGTCCGCGCGCAGGGGCCAGCGCACGGCGGTGATGGGATCGCACGGCTCGAGGGCCCGGGTCGAACCGAAGCAGCCGCGGTCGCAGCAGGGCTCGAAGCGGTAGATCCACTGGGCGCCCGCCAGCGGCGCCAGGCCCAGCGCCTGGGCGAAGTTGCTGGTGCAGGTCATCGGCGGCAGCGACGCGTCGTCGCCGACGACCGCCAGGCCCGAGAAGTTGCGCAGCCCCGACGAGGGCGCCGGCGACGAGCCGATCTTCAGCACCGTGTTCATGAACGCCGGCGAGATGCCCGAGCCCGACCCGGTGATGACCTTCGAGACCATCAGCAGCGAGCCGGGCTGCTGGCCCGCCGTCGGGATCACGTACTGCCACAGCACGCCGTTGCGGCCTGCGGCCCTCGTCAGCACGTTGCTGGTGGCGCCGCCGTCGGCCCACAGCACGGCGCGGAACGCGCGCATGCTCTCGAGCAGCACCCACTCGCGGTCCGGGAAGCCGTAGCGCATCTCGTAGGTGTTCCAGTTGCCGTCGCCGTAGACCGTGTCCAGGACCTGGGCATAGAACGCGCGGCCGGCCGTCGACGCGTTGTCCGGCACCCAGAGCACGGGGCCCGACGGCGCGCGGACCTCCCACGTGTACTGGACGCGAGCGTCGGAAAGGCTCTCGTCCGCCACGGCCACCGTCAGGGTCTTCAGGCCGGGCGACGCCCCGTGCACCTCGACCTCGAACGGCTTGATCTCCTCGGCCGTGCCGAACGGCACGCGGATCCAGCCGAGCTCGGGATCGGCCGCAGGGTCGTCCTCGTCCCAGGTCGTGTCCGGGTCGCCGTCGGCCAGGGTCCAGCGGAAGAAGTCGTCCATGGTCACGGCCCCGTCGGGGTCGTGGACCACGAAGCGGAAATTGCAGTAGCCGTAGTTCCAGATCACGGTGTCGCCGTCGATGACCTCCCACTGCATGTTCACCAGCGGGTTGTAGTCGGCCTCCATGGCGATCTGCGGCGGGAAGTTGCGGATGGCGAAGTACTGGCTCGCCGTGTCGCTGTAGGCGCCGCGGTCGTCGCGGCAGACCACCAGCAGCCGGGCGTCGGTGACGCCGGTCTCGTCGGTCGAGAAGGTGACGACGGTGTCCTCGGTGGTCGTCACGATCCAGGGCGCGTCCTGGTCCGCCGGCGTGCGCAGGCTGACGTTGTAGTCCTGCACCCAGCCGTCGCGGTCGGTGCCCGACCAGGCGAACCGGGCGCGGTAGTAGCTGGTGGGCGCCAGGTCACCGCCCGAGTCCACCGGCGCGACGAAGATGCGCGCCACCGGCGCGGCGTTGGGCACCGTCGACGCGTCGAACGGATCGTTGGCCGCGCAGCCGGCCAACCAGGCGCCGGCACCGGCGAGGGCGGCCACGACGGCCGCCGCCAGGGGCGCCGTGCGCCGCAGCGCAGGGATCTGTCCCTTGCGGGTCTTCACTTGATGATCACCAGCTTCCCGCGCTGGACCTCGCCGCTGGCCAGGTCCTCGACGGCGTACACGTACAGGCCCGACGCGATGGCGCGGCCCTTGATGCTGAGCACGTCCCAGAACTCCTGGCCCGAGACGGCGCTGTCGTGCTCAACCGTGTCGACGAGGTCGCCGGCGACGGTGAAGATCTTGATGGTGCAGCGCGCCGGCAGGTTCGTGAACCAGATCTTGCGATTCGACTCGAGCGGCGTGCCGTCGTACATCGACGCCGCCCGGTAGGGATTCGGATACACGCCGACGCCGGGCTTGCCGTCCACGGACGGCGCGGGCCCCGGGTACAGGGTGTCGACATTGGCGTAGAAGCCGCTCTCGAGCTCGGGCAGCTGGTGCTGCAGGTTCGGCGCGCTGTACGACGTCACCGAGTAGAGGTACGGGAAGCCCTCGCGCAGGCCGGTGTCCACCACCTCGCGCAGGCCGTCCCCGTTCAGCGGCGGCAGTCCCGTATCGAAGCCCACGCCGTCGATGACGTCGTACTGGGCCACGAGCGTCGCCACGTCCGTCGGCAGCGGGTGCTCGGGCGAAAGGTCCAGCGCCTCGCCCTCGTAGCGGTAGATGCGGTACCCCTGGAAGTCGGGCTCGCCGGTCGCCGTCGAGATGTGGTGCTCGGGCGAGCGGCGCGGGTCGGTGGGATCGAGCGCCGTCCCCGTCGAATCGGTCTCGACGCCCGGATCCCAGCGCAGGATCACCGAGTCCTCGGCGTAGCCGAACTGCAGGCGCGGCGACGGCGGCCCCTGGGGCAGGTTGAATCCCGTGTCGTAGGCCAACTGCGCGACCTTGCTGTTGGCCAGCAGCGCCAGCGAATCGACGCCGGCGACGATCGCCCAGGTCATGTGCAGCGTGTCGCCGGCGGCCCACGACGGGAACGGGCCGGTGGACATCAGGCTGACCCAGTTGCCCTCGCGCGTGAAATCCTGGTCCTGGGTCTCGCCCACGTCGAACTCGCCGTTGCTCATGATCTGATACTTGCCCGGCAGCAGGGTCGTGCTGTCGGTCGAATCGTAGTACCAGCTGTCCTGGCTCGGCACGCCGCGGTAGCTCCACTGGTTGTAGTTCACCGGGCGCACGCCGGTCGCGGGCTGCGGCGCAGGCGAGGTGCCCAGCAGGCGGTAGCCGATCCAGCTGGTGGCCAGGCCCTCCTCGCCGTCGGCGTCGTGCTCGAAGGCCATCCAGATGTTCGGGTCGCCCTCGACCCGGTACGGGTCGTACAGCCAGTCCTGGCCGCCCAGCGCCCCGTTCTTGTCGTCGTAGTAGTTCCAGCGCAGCACGGCGTTGGGGTCGTAGGGGTTCGTGTGCTCGGTGTTGCCCACCGTCGTGTCGATCCAGAAGCCCAGCCACACGTCGCGCAGCTCGGTGCCCGAGACGTTGACCAGCGCGTAGTCGAGCACGATGAAGTCGTCGGCCCGGCTCGTCTCCCAGGCCAGCACGCGCAGGGCCACGTGGATGCCCAGCGGCCAGTGCGTCGAGCTCACGCGGTAGTCGTTGAAGAACATGTTGAACTGCTGGTTGGCCAGCGCGGCGGGGTTCCAGTTGGGGCGCGTGGGATCGCTCGACCAGATCTGCGTCAGGTAGTCGGTCTCGCTCGAGGCATAGGCCTCGAACTCGCGCACCACGTCGCCCTCGACCAGGCCGTTGGCGTCCTGCGAGCCCGACGACACGCGCAGCACGCCCTCGGCGTTGCGCGCACCCACCCACAGGCCGCCGCGGTAGATGTGTTCGACGTGGCTGCCGGGGGGGTACTCGCCCGCCGGCAGGCCCGGGTAGCTGAAGGCATGCCCGATGTAGCCGAGGTTCGTCACGTTGACGCGCAGCAGGCCGGCGCTCGTGTACTTGTCGATGTCGACGGCGCCATGGGCCGCCAGCGCAAACCCCAACAGGCCCGCGACGACGGAATGGCGAATGGCGCTGGAACCGAGCCTGGGCAAGGTGTCCTCCGCGGGGCGGGGTCGGCGGTGCGGCGAACCGGGCGGGGCGGGTCGGCGCAGGTGACAAGACGCCGACACGCGTCCCTGGAACACGTGTCGGGGTTGGCGAAGTTAGCGGTTGGCGTGCCGCGCTGTCAATGCACTAACATGAGGACATCGAGGATTCACGCGATGTTGACAATCACGATCGAATTCGACCGGCTCCTGGTCCCCCTCATGACCCGGCGCGACGCCCGCGACACGGGTGTGGTGGTGCGCCGGCTGGCCGGGACGACCACCCTGGCCGACGCCATCGAGGCCGTCGGCATCCCGCGGGTCGAGGCCTCCGGAGCAGTCGATGCGGACGGCCGCCCCCGCGGCCTCGGCGAGCGGGTGACCGACGGCGACCACCTGCGCGTGGCCGGCGTCGCGACGGCCGATCCCGGTCCGGCCCGCTTCCTGGGCGACCGCCACCTGGGCGCGCTGGTCCGCCTGCTGCGCCTCTTCGGCTTCGACACGGCTGCGGCCGCCCGCGAAGCCGAGGCGGACCTGGCCCGCCGGGCCCGCGACGAGGACCGCATCCTTCTCAGCCGCAACCGCGCCCTGCTCAAACGGCGCGAGCTGGGGTCCGCCATGCTCGTGCGCGAGGACGATCCCGACGCCCAGGCGGCGGCGGTCCTGCGCCGGTACGGCCTGGCCGATCGCTGCCGCCTGGGGCACCTCTGTCCCGCGTGCGGAGCCGCGGTCCGCGCCGTGGCGAAGACCGCGGTGGCCGACCGCATCCCGCCGCGCACGGCCGCCTGGCTGGATGACTACCGGCTGTGCGCGGGCTGTGGACGCCTGTACTGGGACGGCACGCACCTCGATCGCCTGGGGCCCCGGCTCGAGGCGATCCGGGCGGCCGCCCGCCGGCCCGCCTGACCGGGTCGACCCGGCGCCGTCCGTGCGCTATGTTGGCGTCCGCTGCAGCCGCCGTCGTCCCCCTGCCCGGAGCGCCATGGCCACGACCTGGTCCCGCCCGATCACCCTGGACCGCCCCCTGTGGCGCTGCGCCACCGCCTGGCCCGCCGGCCCGGTGGCCCTGCTGGACAGCGCCATGGACCCGGGGCGCCTGGGCCGGTGGTCGTTCCTGGCGGCCGAACCCGCCGCCCAGGTGACCGCCCGTCGCCTGGGACCCGGCGCGCCGGGGGAACCGGCCCCGTTCGAGCTGGAACTGACGGCCTGGCGCAGCCCCGACGGCACGCGCCACGGTTCGCCGGCGGTCCGACGGTGGACAGGAAATCCATTCAACTCGTTGCGCAACATACAATTGGATTACGCGGCCGACGGCGGGCCGGCCCTGCCTGGCCTTCCCCCGTTCCAGGGCGGCCTGGTAGGCTGGCTGGGGTACGGCGCCGCCCACGCCCTGGAGCACCTGCCGTCGGCCGCGCGGGAGGACCAGGACCTGCCCGACGTGGCCTTCCTGGTGGCCGACGCCGTGCTGGCCCAGGACCACGCCACGGGACAGGCGTGGCTGAGCGTGACCGGGCGGGGCGCCGACCCCGCGGCCGATGCCGAGGCGACCTTCGCCCGTTGGCAGGATCGCCTGGCCGCCCCCGCGCCCGCGCCGGCCGACCCCGGCCCGGCCCGGTCCGTCGCGGTGCGCTCCCGGTGGGACCGCGCCGCCTACGCCGCCGCCGTCGAGCGCTGCCGCGCGCACATCCTGGCCGGCGACGTGTTCGAGGTGTGCCTGACCCAAAGGCTGGAGGCCGACCTGCCCTGCCCGCCGTGGCGGCTGTACGAGGTGCTGCGGGCCGGCAACCCGGCGCCCTTCGCCGCGTGGCTCGACCTGGCCGGCGTGCAGGTGGTGGGCGCGTCGCCCGAGCGCTTCCTGAGGCTCGACCGCGACGGCCGGGCCGAGAGCCGCCCCATCAAGGGCACGCGCCCCCGCGGGGCCGATGCCCGGGCCGACGCCGCGCTGTGCGCCGAGCTCGCGGCCAGCGACAAGGACCGCGCCGAGAACGTCATGATCGTCGACCTGGTGCGCAACGACCTGGGCCGGGTCTGCGTGCCCGGCTCGGTGACGGTGCCCGAGCTGCTGGCCGTCGAGACCTACGCCACCGTGCACCAGCTGGTCTCGACGGTGCAGGGCCGCCTGCGGCCCGGGTGCGACGCCGTCGACCTGGTGAAGGCCGCGTTCCCCGGCGGGTCCATGACCGGGGCCCCGAAGATCGCCGCCATGGCGATCATCGACGGCCTCGAGCCCCTGGCCCGCGGCATCTACAGCGGCGCGGTGGGCTACTTCGACCGGGGCGGCGGCATGGACCTGAGCATCGTCATCCGCACCATCGTCTGCCGGGACGGCCGGGCCACCTTCGGCGTCGGCGGCGCCGTCACCGCCGACAGCGATCCGGGGGCCGAGCACGACGAGGCGATGGCCAAGGCGAAGGCGCTGATCCGGGCCTTGGGCTCTCCCTAGGGAACACGAGGTTGACCGTGGGCGGACCCGCCGGCACCCCGGCATGCCTATTGTTTCTTCAATGAAAATGCATTAGTATTTTTCAACACATTCACAACCGTCACGATGACAACCGGTCAACAAAATCGCGATATTTCGACATTTTTTAACGGAGGATCTGGCCCATGGGTACGGTTTTCCGAGCCTCGCGCGTCACGATCGGCGCCCTGCTGTTGACCCTCGCCCTGGCGGCAGCTCCCGTCCGGGCGACGCCAGAACGCTGGAACGGCCATCCTTTCGTCTTCGTCCTGATGACCGATGACGGCACCAAGTGCAACCTGGGCTGGGCCGAGGTGGCGCGGGAACGGGATTTCCGGTTCACCATCGCCGTCAACGCCGGCAAGGTCACCGCACGCCAGTTGACGGCGGCCGAAATGCACCAGCTGGCGGCCGATGGCTTCGAGATCGCCCAGCATGGACACAGCCACGGCTTCGACGGCGTTCCGCTCACCTGCCCGACACCCCCCAAGGGATCGCTCCAGGCCTACTTCGACTGCCCCGACCTGGACCCGGCGGCCGCCGCCGAAGCGCTGGCGGCCGAGATCAGCCGCACGCGCCTGGAGACCCTCGCGGATCTCCCTTGCGGCTCGGTGCGGACGCTCGCGTACCCGCGTCATCTGCTGTCGAAGGAGCTCATCGAGACGCTCGTCGCCGCAGGTTTCAGCGGCGCCCGATACGGCGAAAACAGCAGCTACGACAATTTCAGCGGCGGCGACTTCACGGTGCCCTCGCGCAATTCCTGGGACGACGGGATCTCGCTGTTCCGCGTGCCCATTGCCCACTACGCGACCTACTTCTTCGGCGACCACAGCGCCACGCCCCCGGTGTTCTACACCCACGAACAGTTCGTCGCCGCCGCCCAGCCGCTCATCGACCAGGCGCGGGAACAGGGCGGGATCTTCGCGATCTACGCCCACCACTTCGGCGACACGGACGATACGTGGGGGGACATCAACTACGGTTCGTCCGGCATGACGCCCACGGACCTCGAGTGGATGGTCGACCTCGTGCGAGCCAACGACGGGACGATCATGACGTTCGGCGACGCCGTCACCTACTACCGGGCACGGTCGTGCTGCACCGACGTGGACGAGGATCTCGTCTGGGTCGCCGCCAACGGGCCGAGCTCCACCCCGACGTCGATGGCCGCCGCGTCGATGGCCACCGCTCCGAATCCCTGCAACGGCGGCACGACCTTTACCTACGTCGTGGCGCAGCCGGGACCGGTCCGGCTGGCCCTGCACGACCTGAAGGGACGCCGCATCGCCACGATCGTCGATGCCTACAGCGCGGCAGGCACCTGGACGGCACACTGGAACGGGCTCGACGACGGCGGCAGGGCCGTGCCGTCGGGCGTATATGTCGCCCGCCTGGCCGAGGGCGGGCACCTGGACGCGGTGAGGGTAACCCTGCTGAAGTGATCGGGACGGGCCGCGTCCGTCAGAGCGTGTGCACGCGCCCGCACCGCGGACACTTCGCGCGCGGCGCCGCGAAGTCCGGCGGCAGCTTCAGCACCGTGCCGCAGGGGCAGGAGATCATGCGCCAGTCGCTCTCGCGGTAGAGGAAGTCGTCGACCTGGCGCGCCCGCTCGCGGCGCAGGGGGTCGTCGCGCAGGATCGGTCCGCCGCCCTCGGCCGGCCGCAGGTCGCCGCCGCGGAGGTCGTTCTTCAGCGCCGAGCCGGGAATGACGCCGCCGCCGCCCTTCACCTTGCGGTACGCCTCCTCGTAGCCGGCGAACGATCCCTTGCCCATGGCCCTTAGGATGCGCACGCGCTCGTCGATGGGCGGATGCGTGCTGGTGGCGTTGGCCGCGGCCTTCCCGGCGCGCTTGAGCGGATTGATGATGTACATGGGCGCGGTCGCGCTGTTGGCCGACGCCAGCACGCGCGGCGAGGCGGCGATCTTCTCGAGCGCCGACGCCAGGCCCTCGGGGTAGCGCGTGAACGACGCCGACGACGCGTCCGCCAGGTACTCGCGCTTGCGGCTGACGGCGAAGTA
>Ga0116152_10002151_pt1 | contig 16061 bp, 10 predicted proteins | sample AD_UKC119_MetaG_FD_89894 | JGI IMG/M metagenome (GOLD analysis project Ga0116152, IMG submission 89894) | Active sludge microbial communities of municipal wastewater-treating anaerobic digesters from Hong Kong - AD_UKC119_MetaG | ecosystem: Engineered > Bioreactor > Anaerobic > Digestate... | reverse complement strand
GTTTTATCTAAAACCTTTACAAACATCCCTTCGGTATCTTCTGTAAAACCTAACTTTTTTAAGTACTTAACATATTTTTCGCTATTTCCCAAAGCTTTTACCTTATCAAAACCATCAGTAATAAATTTTTTTCTTAACCTTAAATAGATATACCTGCCATTTTTAAAATCTCGGTATTCGGGAATCACATAATCCAGTCCAACCTTTAAAATATTGTTATTTTCCCGATGTGCAAGGAATAATCCGGCGACTGACATATTACGCAATATGAAAAAACTTACAGTATTCATCTCTGGTTTGTATGTAAAACCCGGAAAGAATTTCTGTATATCTTTATTATGGAATTCTAAAAACCTTATTAAGTATTTATTTTCTGCCCTTACTTCAAGGATTTCGAATTTTTCCTTTTTATTGTAAATTAAAATCAGGTAATAAATATCGATTAAACTGATTAAACCATTAAGAAAACCAACCGGAAGTGCTCCAATTAAAAAGCCATAGGTAGAAAATGTCATAGCACCAATCAGGTTAATCCACCTGAACTTAACGATGGAATTTAAAGCCAGCGAAACAGCAATTATTGCTGAGGCGATATATCCAACCCATTGTAAAATTTCTGCTCCCATAATATAAAATGTATTATATAATAAAATTTAAAGTTACAGTTTATTGTGTAAATCCGGAAAATGAAAGAGTAATTATAAATTATCCTGCCACGATTTTCGTTTGTTGTATTTTAAGAAATCACGCAAAGTAGAACCTTTTACGTTGATTTGGAAATTATAGCTTTGCATGTAACCTACAGGTATCCAGCTAAAAGACATTTCCCAGCAATGCAGGTCGCGGTGTATGTTTATGGATGCATTCGACAACTCGTCTTCTGCAATATCATAATTTACCCGCATGCTTATTTTCCATTTTTTGGTTATACTTATATCACCTGATATACCTAATGTTTGTGTAATTTTTTTACTTGAAGCTAATCCTGTTTTAGAGTATACAAATTTATAATCGAGAGATATATTCCAGGGAATCTCAAAATCAACATATGTGTAAATAGGATTGGCTGTTTCATAATTTTGTCCATAGCGAAGTCCTTCCAACTGCTGTGGTGTTGGTTCACCCAACTCACCACGCCCACCACGCCCTTCTTCCTGACCACCTTTTTTCGAGTTGAGCTTTGTGCTTAACGAAACATCGAATCGCTCCAGTCGGCCCAGTCTGTTAAGGAAAAACTCACCGGGCTTGGTGTTGTAATAAAATTCATTATATACCTGGCCATTATCATTAATTGCGTAGGGGTCGACAATGGCAGAAAAATTAATGCTTAATTTATTTTCGAACAAAGAGGTACGACCATTAATTGAAAACTGGCTCCAGTTTAACGAATCGGCAAAAATATTGTAACTTGTTGATATTTTGAGGCTTTCTATTAACTTAATTTTTTTTGTGCCTGTACCGGTGGTGTCTTCATCGTCTCTGACTTTCATTTCAAGGTTATTATTTAAGCCAAAACTAACTGAACCACTTTCACCGGGAGCACTGGGGAAATTATAAATACCATTCTTAAAAATAGAGTATTCCCTGTTTGTGGTTGTATCAGTAAAATAATATTGATTAACCATGCTTCCTAAATCGGGAACATATGAAACACTTACCGATGGTGTTACTACATGCCGTATACGCTGAATCTTTGCTTCAGGATTTCTAAAATTATAAAATCCATAAATATTAGGGCCAACACTCAATGATATGGAGGGCTTTATAATTTGTGCATATTTTATGGTTGGAACTGTATCTTGTGTTAATACATATATGGTGTCTCCATTGGTATTTGTTGTTTGCTCATATCCATATTTCATCATGCTTGGATACAAAATACCTGTATATTCTACCCTGGGACTTAAATTAAAGTACTTTAATATTTTAAAATTCGTGCTTATTGGTACCTGGTGCTGGAATCCATTTTGGAAATCAGAGAATTTGGTATCATTAAAAAGTAAACTGTCGGCAGTACTTATTCTGTTTTCTGCTTTAGATGAATATTGTAATTCGATATTTTCGTACCATTTCATTTCGCCGGAAGCATTCTTTTTCCTGAACGGATATTGCCTGTCCACATTAAATGTCATAACGGGCAAGGTTAAAGTAACATTGTTGGTGTTACTATTTTGCGAATGTCTCAGGTCCATATTAAAACGGAATGGCCTGCCCGGCCAGCTTTTTCCATAAGAGATACTGGAGCTTTTGGTATTGGTTGCTCTTTGATCAATGGTTTGGCTGTTAAATTGATCGTATGATGAAGTACTATAATTTACGCTGGCAGAAAATTTACTGTTAGGATTTGCTTTTGGGTCTTGCATATGTGTCCATCGAATAGCCATATCTTTCGATTTGGTATAATCAGGTAAGCCTAATTCGCTTTTTATAAATTCGGCATAGGTAAAGCTAAAGTCGCTGGTAAACTTATAACGCTTTTTATACCTGAATTTAACATCACTACCCCATGAACCCTTTGAAAAGATATTCCCTGTAATAGCGAGGTCCATTTTATCGCTAATTCCAAAATAATACCCTCCATTCTGTAAAAAGAATCCCCTGTTTTTTTCTTCGCCATACTTAGGAATTATTATCCCCGATGAATATTCCTTTTGATTGGGAAAGAATCCAAATGGAACACCTAAAAATTTAATTGGTATATCATGAATTACGATATATGCCGGGCCGGATACTATTTTATCGTTGGGGATAACTTTAGCTTGTGTCATGGATAAGTAAAAATGCGGATGATCTTCGTTTTCGCAGGTTGTATATTTCCCGTTTTTTAATAAAAAGCTGTTGTCTTCTAATTTTTTTGTTTGTTCGCTATGCAAAAAGCCTTGTTCTTCTTCGGTAAAAACATCCTCTATATAGCCCTTTTTCGTTTTAAAATTATATTTTATGGTTCGGGCTTTAAACTCTTCATTATTTTCTTTGAATACGGGTTTACCTACCAAATTACCTAAAGAATCTAATACTCCGGTTGCATAAACATAATTCTCTTCCTGATTGTATTCTATATAATCGGCTTGTAAAATAATTTCACCATATTCAACTTTAGCATCTTTGTATAAATAAACTTTTTTAGAATCGCGCGATAAAACAATTGAATCGGTTGCACTATATATAACTTTAGTATCTATAGCATTTTCTGGCCTGGGAACCTTAATAATGGTGTCATTTGCTGGAACAGAATCATTTACTGTATTCTCGACAGGAGTTAAATCTTTTTTGTTGCCGGGTGTTTCATTGCGAACCTGCGCATAGATGAAAGTGGGCACCGAAAAAAGAAAAACCACTAAAAAAACGAGATGTGTAAATTTTAAATACAATTTATTATACTATTTTTGTGCAATAACAGTTTATTTTTTTGAGCTCCAAAACTAACTAAAATATTGTATACATTACTAATGAAGATATACTTTATAAAGATTTTTTTTAAACAAATTAAATACCAAAGTTTAAGACTGGTGTTAACATTTTTGTTTATTAGCTTATTCACTAGTGTTTTTAGTCAGATTGAACAACATTACACCTTAAAAACTGTGGTAATAGATCCAGGCCATGGCGGCAAAGACGATGGAGCATCAGGAAGAAAAGCGAAAGAAAAGGATATCGTTCTAGCAATAGCCTTAAAATTAGGAACCTACATCGAAGAAAATTTTCCTGATGTAAAAGTTATATACACCCGTTCTACAGATGTTTTTGTACCCTTAAATGAAAGGGCAGAAATTGCGAATAAAAATAAAGCTGATCTGTTTATTTCAATCCATTGTAATGGAAATAAAAACACAAGAGCTTATGGAACAGAAACTTACACGATGGGATTGCATAAAACCGATGGAAACCTTGAAGTAGCTAAAATGGAAAACTCAGCTATTCTTTTTGAAGAAGATTATTCAACCAAGTATGAAGGTTTTGACCCTAATTCAGCCGAATCGTATATAATATTTTCATTTTTACAAAATGCTTTTCTCGAACAAAGCCTTAACTATGCCTCATTTGTGGAAACAGAATTCGAAACCAGAGCTTTGCGCAAAAGCAGAGGGGTTAAGCAAGCCGGTTTTTTGGTTTTATGGAAAACAACCATGCCAAGTGTTTTGGTAGAAACAGGTTTTATTACTAATCCGCAGGAGGAGAGATACCTCACGAGCCGTGAAGGGCAGGAATATATTGCATCGGCTATTTACAGGGCCTTTAAGAATTATAAAAACATGGTTGATGAAAAAAGCGTTTTTACTGCCGTTATTGATTCAACAAATATTTTAGATACCAACTCGGTTGTATTTAAAGTGCAAATTGCATCATCGCGTAATTCGGTTTCGACAGCATCCGAAAATTTTAAAGGAATTGAGCAAATCGAAGAAATACTTGTAGATGGTATATATAAATATACTGCAGGTGCATCAACAAGTTATAACCAGATTTTAGAATTTAAAAAAACGATAGAGGATAAATTCCCGGATGCATTTATTATTGCTGTGCAGAAGGGAAAAATATTACCTTTAAACGAGGCTTTAAAACAAATTCAGAAATAAATTTTTTAAAAATGAAGATTAATAAAGAAGTTAAAATAGGATTAATTGCAACCGTAATAATTGCTTGTTTTATTTGGGGATTTAATTTTTTAAGAGGCAAAAATATTCTTTCATCCAGCGATTCATATTATGCTGTTTACGATAATGTGGATGGCCTTGAAGAAGCAAGCCCTGTTTATATTAGTGGATTTCAGGTAGGTGTGGTAGAAACAGTTAAACTACATAAAAATTATAAAGAAAAAATAGTAGTAAAATTTACAATCGAAGAAAAAATAAAATTACCCAAAGGCACACAAGCTATAATTTTTCCGGCTACATTGCTTGCCGGTAAAGCCATTAAATTAAAACTAACAGATTTACAGGAATTCTATGAAAATGGAGATACTGTTACCGGAATTCTGGAATTGGACTTGGTAAGCAGTTTAAGCGAAGAACTGTTACCTGTTAAAAATAAAATTGAAAACCTCGTGGTTTCAATCGATTCTGTATTAGCTATTTTCGATAGCCAGCGTAGGAATAACCTTAAAAACTCACTGGATAATATCAATACCATAACAGTCGAATTAAGCGAATTATTGGATTCAGAACAATCAAAACTGGCAAAAATATTAAGCAATGTAGAATCTATTTCGTCTAATCTTAAAAATAACAACGAACAAATTACAACCATTTTGCAGAATTTTGCCAATATTAGCGATTCAATTGAACAAAGCGATATTAAAACAACTCTTCTTAATGCGAATAAAACACTGGCCGAGTTTAGTGAGATTTCCAAAAAAATAAATAATGGGGAAGGAACTATCGGAATGCTTATAAATAACGACTCTTTATACATTAATCTAAATAATTTAGCAGCCGATCTGGACAGCCTGGTTATTGACCTTAACGAAAACCCCAAAAAATACGTTCATTTCTCACTTTTTGGGAAAAAGGATAAATAAAGATTTAAATATCTAGTATTAGCTTAGACTAAATATAAATTTCTGTATTTTATAAAATTTAACATTGAAAAAAACGGTTTTTTAAATTTTAGTTTAGTTAATTTTAATTAAATGTTTAATTAACAATTTATTAATACTAAAATCTCATATACATCTGATATACAATATTTTAATTTTTTTTTAAAAAGTTTTTAAAAATAAACTGCTGATATAAAAACCCATAACTTTTTTTTAAAAAAAACAACCCTTTTTAAATTTTTTTTTCCTTTTTTTTTTCACAAATTTGTTTTGAGCAAGAAAAAAATAGTGGAAAAATATAAAAGATTGTGAGTTAAATGGATAATTACAAGTATCAGGAGATTTGGAACAATTGCTTACAAATTATCAAAGACAATGTACCTTCAATTAGTTTCAGAACATGGTTCGAACCGATTGTTCCTCTTAAATTAGAAAACAACGTATTAACAATCCAGGTACCAAGCCCGTTTTTTTACGAATATCTTGAAGAGCAATATATAGATATTCTTAAGAAAACGCTGCGTAAAGAACTTGGGGACAATGCGAAACTGGAGTACAGTGTGGTTATGGAGAATAGCCTCTACTCAAACAATAAACCATTTACTGTAAAGTTTCCTACAAATTACAAGGCCGAATTAAAAAATAAGCCCGTTACTGTACCTTTGAGTACTGAAGAAAATTCGATTAAAAATCCATTTATTATTCCAGGTATTAAAAAATTGCACGTTGATCCGATGCTTAATCCGGATAATAATTTTGGAAATTTTGTAGAAGGTGAGTGTAACCGCCTGGCACGTTCTGCTGGTCATGCAGTAGGTGATAATCCTGGCGGGACAGCTTTTAACCCTTTATTTTTATATGGCGATTCGGGATTGGGAAAAACTCACCTTTCGCAGGCTATCGGGATAAAAGTAAAAGAAAAATTCCCCGAAAAAACAGTGCTATATGTAAATGCAAATAAATTTCAGACACAGTTTGTAGAATCAGTGCGTAATAATAATAAAAATGATTTCCTTCATTTTTATCAAATGATTGATGTTTTAATTATTGATGATATACACGAGTTTGCCGGAAAAGAAAAAACTCAGGATATTTTCTTCCACATTTTTAATCATTTGCACCAATCAGGGAAACAATTAATATTAACCTCGGATAAACCTCCCGTTGAACTTCAGGGAATGGAGCAGCGTTTGCTATCACGTTTTAAGTGGGGATTATCTGCAGACCTTCAATCACCTGATTTTGAAACTAGAATAGCAATTTTAAGGCAGAAAATTTACCACGATGGTATCGATATGTCTGATGAAGTGATTGAGTATATCGCTTCGCATATTACTTCAAATATTCGTGAACTCGAAGGTGCATTAATTTCATTATTGGCCCAGTCTACCTTAAACAAAAAGGAAATTACACTGGATTTGGCTAAGTTAATGATTGATAGGTTGGTGAAAAACTCTAAAAAAGAACTTTCTGTGGATTATATTCAGAAAGTGGTTTGCGATTTCTTTAACCTTTCTCCTGATCTTTTGCAATCAAGAACACGCAAAAGGGAAATTGTTCAGGCTCGCCAGATTGCTATGTATTTCTCTAAGACTTTAACCAAATCATCATTAGCTTCAATTGGTGCTATGATTGGGGGGAAAGACCACGCAACCGTATTACATGCGTGTAAAACAGTAAATAATCTAATGGATACCGACAAACGCTTTAAAGGGCAAATAGAATCTATAGAAAAGAAATTGAAAGTGTAAATTTACCTTTTGATAAATAAGTTAGTATGGCTCCGAATGGAGCCTTTTTTATTGTTATACATCTCATAATTAGAATTTTTTTTGTTTTTTAATCCATAAGATGAACGTAAAAGAAAATAAATCATAAAATCTTATTTAACATAGAACAAGCGCCTATTATTGAATTACAGCCTATTTCTTCGATTATTTTTTGTATTTTTATGCTGAGTATAAATCATTTACTTTTCAGTGAATACAAAATATAAACATAAATACTTTCTTATTATCCTCATACTTTTGGTTGTATTTGCTTTTGCATGCAAATTTACAAGCAAGAAAAAAGATGATAGTTTTCCAACCCGTTTATTTGCAGCAGCAGGTACAATGTTACCCGCAAATGAAATTAGTGATTCCTTTGAAATTAGAAATAAATGCATAATTGAACGAAATTATGCTGCTTCTGGAGCTTTGGCCCGACAAATAAAGGCAGGAGCTGATGCTGATATTTTTATTTCGGCGAATAAACAGTGGATTGATTATTTGGTGAGTAATCATATTCTTTTAGAAGAAAATATCTATGAGCTTGCCAAGAACAGGTTAGTTGTTATTTGCCCTAAAAATCAAAATATCAATTTGGAGTTTGATGTTAATTTTGATATAAAATCAGCTATACAAGATAAAATATCGATAGGTGATCCGAAGTATGTTCCTGTTGGCAAGTATTCCAAACAGGTTTTGGATACATTAAACTGGTATGATAAAATCAGAGATCAAATCATTTTGGCAAAAGATGTTACCTCCGTAATGCATTATGTTGAATTAGGCGAATGCGATTGGGGTATTGTATATTATTCAGAAGCCATTAAATCGAATAAAGTTAAAATCGCTTATGAAATACCTGAAGTGCTACATGCCCCAATTGTATTTTATATTGGATTGATTAATGAAAATAAACAATCTAAGGCATTTTATGAATATTTTAAAAAAGATTCAATGCAAGAAATATTTGTAAAATATGGTTTTGTTAAAAATCAAACTGATTTAAATGTCAACTTATAATTTTACACTTTTAAAATGTTTAGTTCCGAAGAAATATCAATTATTATATTAACCTTAAAAGTAGCTTTTACAAGTACTTTTTTAACTTTACCATTAGCTATTTGGTTAGGATGGGTGCTTGCACAAAAAAAATTTATAGGTAAATTTTTGTTAGAAGGATTGGTTAATATTCCTTTGGTTGCCCCTCCTGTTGTTACAGGATATATACTTTTAGTTGTATTAGGTAAGAATGGAATTGTTGGACATTGGTTATATGATGTATTTGGCATAAAACTGGCTTTTAACTTTGCTGCACTAATTATAGCATCTGTTGTGGTTTCCTTGCCATTGGCTGTGCGTAACACAAAATCAGCATTCGAATTGGTTGATCCTAATTATGAAAAGGCATCCGGTTCTTTAGGAGCTTCAAAAATTAGTACATTTTTTAGGGTTTACCTGCCTATGGCTTTTCCCGGAATTTTAAGTGGTGCCGTGTTGGCTTTTGCCCGCAGTTTGGGCGAATTTGGTGCAACCATTTCATTTGCAGGCAATATTTTAGGAAAAACACAAACCATAGCATTAACTGTTTATTCCAGTATGCAGATTCCTGGCAAAGAAATGCAGGTTACGCGTTTGGTTATTATATCGTTAATAATATCCCTGTTAGCTATTATTGCTTCGGAATACTTAAATAAAAAGAAAAAATACTTTGTAAGATGATTATTTCATTCAAATCGGTTGAGCATACTCTTGGAAATAATCATTTTTATTATGATTTTCAGACTGATAACTCTATTACCGGAATTTTTGGCCCGTCTGGTGCAGGAAAAACCACTTTGCTAAATTTATTGTCTGGTGTTGATACTCCCCAAAAAGGTAAAATAACGCTGGATTTTAAGGTTTTGGTTGATATCACTAACAAATCGGTTACAGAAGGTAAAAACAGGAATATTGGCTATGTTTTTCAGGACAATTACCTTTTTCCACATATGAATATCAAGCGAAATTTAATTTATAGTAAGCCATATATTAAAAAAAGGAAGAATTATATTTCGTTCGAAGATGTAGTAAGCCTGCTGGATATTATTCATTTATTGCATAAAAAACCTCGCGAGCTTTCAGGTGGCGAAAGGCAAAGAGTAGCTATAGGAAGGGCGCTGCTTTCGCAACCCGCCCTGTTACTTTTGGATGAACCATTTTCAAATGTTGATTGTTCTAAAAGAAAGCAGATAATTTCCTATCTGCTTCGCATAAACCATCATTTTAAAATACCTATGGTAATTGTTAGCCATCATCTGGAAGATATTTTAAAATTAACCCGCAAAATTATAGTTGTTGAAAACGGTAGGACAACATTAGCCGGAGATATATTTAATATTATAAAAAATGGTGAAAAACCAGAACTGATAAGGCCTAAAAAATTTCAGAATACTTTTTTGGTTACATTTAATCGTTATAATAAAATAGAAAATACTTATCATTTTAGCTTTGACAATAATCAGGAACTGCAGGTTTCTGACCACTCCAGGTTGTTAAACGAATATCTCATTTCCGGTACAAAAGTGCAATTAAGCCTAAGGCCAATCGATATTGGATTAAGTTTGCATAAACACGCAGGAATAAGCGTTCAAAACCAGCTTCGAGGAATTATAAAAAAAATTATTTATAATAATGAGGGGATTTTCTGTGTTGTTGATTGTGGTTTTGAGCTCTTTGTGGAGATATCTTTAGGTATAATACAGAATATGAATTTATCGGAAAAGCAAGAAGTATTTTGCCTGATAAAAGCCAATGATTTTGATGTAGTACATGTTTTTGATTTTATCGAATCAGATGGATACACAGATAAAATATCTGATAAACACTATGAAGCTATTCAGTTCGCTGTAAAACATAAGAAATAAATTATAAGCTGTTAACTATGACTACTTTTATTTTAAATAACAAACTTATCCAAACCGAAAATCATCCCGGAACCAGTTTACTGGATTTTATTCGTTATGGTGAACATCTTCCGGGAACAAAAGTAGGTTGCCGCGAAGGTGACTGTGGAGCTTGTACAGTTCTGGAAGGTACTTTATGCAATGATAAAGTGCAATATAAAAGTATAGTTTCGTGTCTTACACCATTGGGGAATGTGCATGGAAAGCACATTGTTACCATCGAAGGAGTAAATATGAAAGATTTAAACCCCATACAACAAGCGATGGTAGACCATTCGGCTACACAATGCGGATTTTGTACCCCCGGTTTTGTAATGTCTTTTACAGGACATGGTTTAACAGAAGAACAATCGGATTATGAAAAAGCTATTGCTTCAATAAGTGGCAATATTTGTCGTTGCACGGGTTATAAATCTATCGAAAAAGCTGCCGCGAGTATTTCGGAATCCATGAAAATGAAAGACATTAGCGACCCTGTTCGGTGGATGGTTGAAAACAAGTTTTTACCTGAATATTTTTTAGACATTAAAGGCAGATTGCAGGAAATTAAGCCAATTGATAAAAAACATAATTCGGAGGGAAAGATACTTGCCGGAGGAACTGATTTAATGGTTCAAAAACCTGAAGAGATGGAAGAAACGGATATTCAGCTTTTCTTTCATAAATCAGAATTAAAAGGGATTAAAGCAGAAAAGGATTCAGTTATTATTGGCGGAGCATCAACAGTAAGTGAGTTATTGGCATCGGAAATTATTCATAAATTATTACCTGACGTAAAATCTTATTTTAAATTAATTTCATCAGAGCCTATCCGTAATATGGGTACCATAGCGGGAAACTTTGTGAATGCTTCACCTATTGGCGATTTAAGTATATTGTTTTTAGCCTTAAATGCAAAAATTGTATTACGCGAGTCAAATAACATACGTCAGATCCCATTAAAAGAATTCTTTTTGGATTATAAAAAGTTGAACCTAAAAAAAGGGGAACATATTGAATCTGTTATTGTACCATTTTCAGAATCAAATTTTAACTTCAATTTCGAAAAAGTTAGTAAAAGGACACATTTGGATATTGCCAGTGTAAATAGTGCTATTTATCTAAAAACAAACAAAGGGATGGTGGAAGAATGCTCTTTGTCGGCAGGCGGAGTTAGTCCTGTTCCAAAGTATCTGGAGAAAACATCTGAATATCTTAGAGGCAAGCAAATTACCAATGGAACGGTTATTAAGGCGAATGAAATTATGCAGGAAGAAATTTCTCCTATTACTGATGTTCGTGGAAGCGCAAAATATAAAAGACTGCTTGCAAGGCAATTGTTGTTTGCACATTTTATTAAGTTATTCCCGGGGAATATTTCTTTAACAGAATTGCTAAGCTAAACTTTTGACATCATGAAAAACGTAGATACAAAAAATCATGTAACAGGCAAATCGGTTTATGTTGATGATATTCCGGTACAAACAGGAACTTTATATGGGGCTGTTTTTAGCTCTCCAAAAGCACATGGTAAAATTATTCACATCGATTTTACGTCAGCCGAATCATTGGAAGGAGTTGTAAAAATTTTTACGTTTAAAGATATCCCCGGAAGAAACCAGATAGGAGGTATTATTGAAGATGAGCCTTTATTTGCTGAAGAAGAAGTTCATTTTATTGGGCAACCTATTGCGTTAATTGTTGCTAAAAGTGAAAAAATAGCAAGAAAAGCTGCTCATCTTATAAAAATAGAAATTGAAGAATGGGAAGCCATAACAGATCCCAGGGAAGCACAAAAGAAAGGGCATTTATTGATTCCTCCAAGAACATTCAGAATGGGTAATGTACATGATGAGTGGGCTAAATGCGATTATATTTTTGAAGGTAAGGTGGAAAACGGAGGGCAGGAACATTTATATATTGAAACGCAAGGTTCTTATGTTTATCCGATGGATAATGGCAGTATAAAAATACATTCATCTACGCAGGGAGCAACTCTGGTTCAAAAAATTACTGCCCGAGTTTTAGGTATTTCTATGCATCGGGTTGAAGTTGATGTTGCCCGTTTAGGGGGAGCTTTTGGGGGTAAAGAAGATCAGGCTACCGCTTATGCCTGCATGGCTGCATTAGCTTCGTATAACCTTCAAAAACCTGTTAAAGTTATATTGCATCGCCTGGATGATATGCGAATGACAGGAAAACGCCACCCGTATAGCTCTGATTTTAAAATAGGTTTGTCGAAGGATTACAAGATTTTAGCCTTTCAAACTACAATGTACCAGAATGGCGGAGCGGCAAACGATTTATCTCCTGCTATTATGGAGCGTACGTTATTTCACTCTACGAATACATACTTTATAGCAAATACAGAGGTAACTGTATACAGTTGTAAAACAAATTTACCTCCTAATACGGCATTTAGAGGTTTTGGCGGGCCGCAGGGTATGTTTGTTATCGAATCGGCTATAGCAAAAGCAGCATGCCAATTGAATGTTCCAAAACGACTTATACAGGAACAAAATTTTATTAAAGAAAATGAATTATTCCAGTATGGACAAGTTGCTGAAAATGTAAATATTAGCAATTGTTTTCAAACTGCTGACAGAAAATACCGAATCAATGAAATTGAAAATCAGATAAAGAAATTTAACGAGGAAAATACTAATTATAAAAAGGGAATGGCTGTTATGCCTATTTGTTTTGGTATTTCGTTTACTAAAACACCAATGAATCAGGCACGTGCTTTGGTTCATATTTACCAGGATGGAAGTATTGGAATAAGCACTGGCGCTGTGGAAATGGGACAGGGTGTAAATACTAAAATGATTCAGGTTGCTGCGCAGATTTTTTCCATTAATCCTGATAGAATAAAAATTGAATCGACCAATACAACCCGTGTTGCAAACACATCACCAACAGCAGCAAGTTCTGGTGCCGATTTAAACGGGAATGCCGTGCGTATAGCCTGTAATGCATTATTAGACAGGCTGAAACAAACTGCTGCAAAAATGCTTTCGTGCCAAAGTGTTGATATTAACATTGAGAATGAAAGTATCCTGAAAAAGGGAAAGAAATCAGACATTACTTGGGAACAACTTATAGAAACAGCTTTCCTTGACAGGGTTTCCTTAACTGAAAACGGGCATTATGCTACGCCTGTAATTCACTTCGATAAAACCAAGGAAAAAGGGCATCCGTTTGCATACCATGTGTATGGAGTAGCCATAATTACTGTTACTTTGGATTGTATTCGTGGTACTTACGAGTTCGAAGATGTTAAAATAGTTCATGATTTTGGGAACAGTATGAATACTACCATAGATAACGGTCAGGTTGAAGGTGCTGTGGTACAGGGCATAGGCTGGGTTACAATGGAAGAACTAGCTTTTGCAAAAGATGGACGTTTATTATCCAATAGCTTATCAACATATAAAGTACCCGATATTTATGCTGTGCCTAAAACAATAGAAATAGAACCTTTAAAAACGGAAGGTCCAGAAATAGCTATTTTAAGGTCAAAAGCTATTGGCGAACCGCCATTTATGTATGGAATAGGAGCCTATTTTGCGCTGGTAAATGCTATCAGGGCATTTAATCCTAAATATAAAATTGATTTTGATGCTCCATTAACACCAGAAAAGGTTTTGATGAGATTGTATCAGAAATAGTTTATTTAAAGCTTAATAAATTATGAGTTTAAGGTTAATTTTTAACCTTAACTCATGTTAAAAGTATTTTTTATAATCTTCTAAAGTATTAATATTAACCAAAATACTTTCTTCGTTAACCTGTATTTTTAGCTTTGAGTATTGATTAAGAAAATCCTTTAAATGCATCTCGTTTTTGTTTGTTTGTGTAATTTCCAGAATAATCTTTGGCGATAATAAAAAAGGATGCCCGCCTTTCCCTTCAAATTCTGGAACTATATAATCTGCTTTATCCGAATGATTTAATAATTCATTTAAAACTTCCTGGTTAACAAAAGGATTGTCGACATTATGCACAAACACATAGTTTATTTCTTTTAACGATTTTACTCCTGTTTTTAATGAATAAAACCGGTGCCATTCAGGATGGTTGTTGATAATAATTTTACAATTTGAAGGTAGTTTTATGTTTAAATCATTAAGAAATGTATGGTTTTCTTTGTTTAGTACTATTATGATTTCTTTGCAACCAAATTGTTGATATTCAAAGCTTATATGTTCAATGAATGTTTGCGATTCATCGAATTTTAAAGCAGGTTTTGGTGTTCCCATGCGTTCAGATTTTCCTGCAGACAGTATTATAACAGAAAATTCTTTTTCTTTAATCATATTATACTTTGTTTTTTTCCTAAAATCAATCATAAATGTAGTATAATTTTAATAATATCGGGCTATTTACGTAAATTTGTTTTTTACTTAACTTACAATATAGAATATGTCAGATAAATTTTACCCCATAGCCATAAAGCAATTATTACAAATTATTCTGAAAGAATACCAACTAGCTAAAACTATTTTTGGAATTCCCGAAGAGTTATTCTTTAATCCTAAAAAAAATACTGCATTTAGAACAAGTATTTTTAATCAGGAAATTGATACGCCTATTGGCGTTGCAGCCGGGCCACATACCCAGATGGCTCAGAATATTATTGGCGCATGGTTAATGGGAGCACGCTATATTGAGCTAAAAACCATTCAAACCCTCGACGAACTTGAAATAGCAAAACCATGTATTGATATGCAGGATGAAGGGTATAACTGCGAATGGTCGCAGGAATTAAAAATAAAGGAAAGCTTTAATGAATACCTGAATGCATGGATTGTAATCCATATTTTAAATCATAAATTCGGATGGAATAAAGAGATTCGAACAATTTTCAATATGAGTGTCGGGTATAACCTGGAAGGGATTTTAAAAGATAATGTGCAGTGGTTTTTTAGTAAAATGGGTAATTGTTCCAGTGAGCTTAAAGGGAAAATCGATGAAGTAAAAGAAATTTATCCTGAAATTGATTTTATTCAAATACCGGAGAAAATATCGGATAATATCACACTTTCGACTATGCATGGTTGCCCTGCAAATGAAATAGAAGATATAGCCAAATATTTAATAACAGAAAAAGGTTTACACACATTTGTAAAACTGAACCCCACATTGCTTGGACCGGAAAAGCTGCGCGAAATATTAAATGAAAAGCTGAATTTTAAAACCAATGTTCCGGATATTGCCTTTGAACATGATTTAAAATACCCCGATGCTATACAAATTATTAAATCGTTGCAGGAAACAGCTAAAGGAAAAAACCTGCATTTTGGATTAAAACTAACTAATACACTTGAATCGGTTAATCAAAAATCTGTTTTTGCAAAAGATGTGGAAATGATGTATATGAGTGGTAGGGCTTTACATCCTATTTCGATTCAGGTAGCCAAAAAATTACAGAACGATTTTAATGGGAAACTGCAGCTTTCATTTTCTGCCGGAGCCGATGCATTTAATGTTGCTGATATTTTATCCTGTGGATTCAAAACGGTAACCTTATGTTCTGATATTTTGAAACCCGGTGGTTATATGAGGTTAAATCAGTATTTTGAAGAATTGGGGATTAACAATTTTACAAATACAAATGCACTGGAAAATCTGGATAAATATGCAGATAGGGTAATGGAATCTGATATATATAAACGAAATTATATTAAAGAACCTAATATAAAAACAGGCAGGGAGTTAACATATTTTGATTGTATTTCGGCACCGTGTAAAGATACATGTGCTACAAACCAGGATATTCCGGATTATTTGTATCATACAGCCAATAATCGGTTTGATAAGGCATACGAAGTTATT
>Ga0116152_10002150_pt1 | contig 16068 bp, 19 predicted proteins | sample AD_UKC119_MetaG_FD_89894 | JGI IMG/M metagenome (GOLD analysis project Ga0116152, IMG submission 89894) | Active sludge microbial communities of municipal wastewater-treating anaerobic digesters from Hong Kong - AD_UKC119_MetaG | ecosystem: Engineered > Bioreactor > Anaerobic > Digestate... | reverse complement strand
TCTGATAATCATAAGCGCACAGGGGAGTATCTTCAGGAAGAGCTGACCCGGCTGGGCTGGAAGGTCCGGATTCACACCTTTTCCTATGAGAATCCTTTTTCAGGAGTTCAGAAGGGGACCAATATCATCGCTGAGTGGCCGGGCCGTGAGAAAAAAGCCGTGGCTTTTGCAAGCCACTGGGATACGCGTCCCGTCTGTGACAGGGACCCGGACCGCGCAAAGAGGACGAAAAACCTCTTCGGGGCCAATGACGGGAACTCGTCCACGGCTGTTCTCCTCTCCCTGGCCCGGACCATCGCATCCCGCCCGCCCTCAGGACATACAGTCCGTCTCTATTTTTTTGATGCTGAAGACAGCGGGAAAGACCTTTCAACGTACCTTACGGGGTCGCGCCGTCTGGTCGAGGAGGAAGAGACGGATGATATTGTTTTCGGCATCCTTGTGGATATGGTCGGAGACAGGGATCTGGCCCTTCCTTATGAGGAGTATTCCGTCAGAGCCGTTCCCGGGCTGGTCCGGAGAATATGGGACTATGCGCGGGAAACCAGGGGTTTTTCTTTTTTCCTCGAAGAGACCGGGACGGCTGTCTGGGACGACCATATGCCCTTTCTGAAAAAAGGGATCCCTTTTATCTGTCTTATCGACTTCACCTACCCCTGGTGGCACACCACCGGGGATACTCCGGACAAGTGTTCTGTGGAGAATATGGACAAGATCGCCTCACTTCTGGTGGACATCGCCCTGTCTCCCGAGCAGTTTTCCCCCGCTTTTTAGTGGGACAGCAGATAGTCTGATGCGGCCAGGGCCGCACGGGCCCCTTCCCCCGCAGCGATGACGATCTGCTTGAAGGGAACATCGGTCACATCGCCTGCAGCGAAGATGCCGTCCACAGAGGTGGCACCGTGTTTGTCCACGACGATCTCCCCGTATTTGTTCAATTCCAGGAAATCTTTCAGAAACTCCGTATTGGGGATAAGTCCGATCTCAACAAAGAGCCCGTCCAGTGCTATGGTCTTTTCTTCCCCAGTGAGGCGGTTTCTGATCACAGCCTGAGTGAGTTTGTTGTCTCCTTCGCAGCGGGCCACCATGGTGTTGAAGAAGATCTCCATCTTTTCGCGGTAAGGGTCGATCTTTTCGCGCACGGCCTTATCGGCGGTAAAATCCTCAAGGAACTGGAAGACATAGATCTTCTTTGCGATCTTTCCCAGGTCGACGATGGCTTCGATAGCTGAGTTTCCTCCGCCCACGACAGCCACAGTCTTGCCGCCGTAAAGAGGGGCGTCACATGTGGCGCAGTAGGCGACTCCGCGGCCTGTGAACTCCTTCTCCCCGGGGACATTCATGGGACGGGACCGTTTTCCCGTGGCCAGGATCAGTGTCCGCGAGGTAAAGATCTTGCCGTCGTCGGCGTGGACTTTGAAGAGACGGTCCTCTTTTTCGATCTTGTCCACGTGGACGAACTCATAGAGCTCGACATTGTAACGGAGCATGTGGTTTTTCCATGAATCCGCCATATCCGGGCCGAGGATGGTAGGTGTTCCGATATAATTTTCCACTTCAGAGGTATTGAGGACCTGCCCCCCGATATCAAAGGTGACGATTCCGGTTTTCAATCCCTTCCTGGCCGCATAGAGGGCGGCATTCATCCCGGCGGGGCCTCCTCCGATGATAATGGTATCGTAGATGACTTTCTCTTCCATGGGGACAGCTGTTCCCGGAGAGGGGAGTTTAAAATCAAAGCTCATGGGTATCCTCCTTTGATGTGTTGACTGAATAGAGCAGCAGGTCTTCGAAATTGGCGAAAGCGTCTTCGTCATCGTCACTTTCGACAGGGAGAAGAGCCAGGATGGAGAGAAGATCGTCGATATCTTCAGGGGTGAGGTATAAAACGGCTTTCTCTCCTTCTCTTTTGGCTTTAGGGGTAAAATAAGCCAGGCTTTCAGGGGAATAGGCGATGGCCTTTTCCCATATTTTCAGCTCCTGGCCGTCGATTTCTATCGTGATCATGGTTTCCCTCCTTGTTCATCATTATAAGTGAAAACCGAGAGATTGTCCAGAGTAAAAGATAACAAAATAAGAATAATCTTATCTTTAAAGGGGGATAATATTGTAAGGTGGGGGCGTATTCTTCGTTTTCCAAAAATAATTATATATTGACAAGATAGCACTTTGCCTTATACTTTTATGTGTTTTCAAAGATTAATCGTCAAGGAGGTATTATGAAACGGCTGCTGTTCACTGTCATTCTTATCTCCGCCGCCTTTTTTTCCTTATCAGCACAGGAAAGCGAAGGGACCTTTACAGCGGAGGATGTGAAATACGATTCGGGCGGGTCTGTGGACCTGGCCTGGAATCTGCCGGGGCTGGAGGAATCGCAGACCCTGGAGATCTACAGGGTCTTTAACGGAAGTGAAGGGAAGATCATTCAGAATAAGGATCTTTCCGGGCGCTTTACCGACCGTAATCTGAACTTGAAAGGGAGCTATTCTTATGTCCTTCGTGTGATGAACGAAGACGGGACAGTGGCAAAGGAGATCGCAGCCGGGCCTGTTCTTCCGGTTGCGTCCTGGTTCAGCATGAAAAGAGCCATCGTCTTAGCCGCCCTCATCATCATCTTTTATCTGATCACCCACTATATCCGGGCTTCCCGGAGAGGGATCGAGTTTACCATTCGGAAGATCCCTGCCCTGGAATCGGTTGATGAGGCCATCGGCCGGGCCACGGAGATGGGGAAACCCATTCTCTTTGTCCCGGGGATCATGGACATCGACGATGTCCAGACTGTGGCCGGGATCATCATCCTGGGGGAAGTGGCCTCCAAAACGGCAGCCTACGATGCGACATTGAATGTCCCGGTCTCCCGCTCCATGGTCATGTCCACGGCGCGTGAGACGGTGAAAGAGTCCTACCTGAAAGCCGGACGGCCTGATGCCTTCAATGAGAACATGATCCACTATCTCACCGATGACCAGTTCGGGTATGTCTCCGGTGTGGACGGGATCATGGCCCGTGAAAAGCCCGCAGCCATCTTCATGCTGGGGACCTTCTACGCCGAGAGTCTTATCCTGGCGGAGACGGGGAATTCCATCGGAGCCATCCAGATCGCGGGAACGGCCATGCCCTCTCAGCTGCCATTCTTCATCGCCGCCTGCGACTATACGCTCATCGGAGAAGAGCTCTACGCCGCTTCTGCCTATCTGAGCGGACAGCCCCATATGCTGGGCGCCCTCAAGGGGCAGGATATGGCCAAACTCTTTATTATGACCATCCTTATCATCGGAACGGTCCTGACGCTTCTTTTCCCGCCCGTAGGCGCCTGGATCATTAACGTCTTTAGCAATATCGGCTGACAGGAGGAAGAGATATGTTCTGGAAAAGACAATTTCCCATATTGATCACAGCCTTTGTCGCCGTGGTCATGATCGCTGCTTACTTTATTCCAAAACCGGGGATTGCTGATACCCGGGATAACTTACAAGTGTGGTTTCAGATTGTTGTTATGTTTACCATGATTTTAGGCCTTTTGAACCTGCTGTTTGTCAGCTGGCACAAGGCCCGGAAAGGCCGCAAAGAGGATCGGTTCTACAACTGGGTGACCATTTTTTCTTTGCTCGGAACCATCGTTGCGGGTTTTTTCGGGATCAACAGCCCGGCTTTTGATTTCATCTTCAATAATATCTACACCCCGCTGAGTGCCACGATCTTTTCGCTTCTGGCCTTTTACGTGGCTTCAGCCTCCTTCCGGGCTTTCCGGGCCAAATCAATCATGGCGACCATCCTCCTCATCACAGCCTTTATCGTGATGCTTGGGCGAGTCCCACTGGGAGACTGGATCTCCGGTTGGGCCCAGGGGACTTCACTGGGGTTCCTCTATCTTCCCAACATCACCAACTGGATCATGGAAGTGATGAATATGGCAGGGCAGAGAGCTGTTCTCATGGGAGCGGCCCTGGGGCTCATCGCCACGGGCATCAAAATCATCCTGGGTATCGAACGTTCCTACCTGGGTGGAGAATAGGGGGGTATTATGACATTTCTTGAAAAACTCGACCGGCTGGACCGGCGGATCATTTTTCTCATCATCGGGATCGCCGTCTTTGTCCCGCTGCTCTTCAGAGTCCCCATCAAAGTGGTGCAGTCTCCCATCGTCCAGGATATCTACGAGGGGATCCAGGCGCTGCCTGAAGGAAGCACCATCATGCTCTCCTTCGACTATGACCCCTCCACCCTGGCGGAACTGCAGCCCATGGCAGAAGCGGTGGTCAAACACTGTATCCAGAAAAAACATAGGATGGTCTTTATGGGGCTCTGGCCCCAGGGCCCCAAACTCGCCCAGGGGATCATGGATGAGATGGCTCCCCGATACAATCTTCAGTATGGAGTGGACTATGTCAACCTGGGGTATAAGACGGGAGGTATTGTCGTCATCAGCAGCCTGGGTTCGTCTATCGCCGACCCTTTCCCCACGGATATGAACGGGACTCCCCTCAGGGAGTTGCCCATCTTTGACAATGTCAAGACACTCCGGGATTTTGCCTACGTGGTCTCCTTGTCAGCAGGCGATCCGGGGATCAAACACTGGGTCATGATCGCCAAAGACCGGTTTAAGGTCCCTGTGGGAGGAGGCGTGACAGCGGTGAGCGCTCCCGCCTTCTATGCCTATTACAACTCGGGCCAGCTGGAAGGCCTCATGGGCGGATTGAGGGGAGCAGCCGAGTATGAGACCCTTATCGACACTCCCGGGACCGCTTCTTACGGGATGAATGCCCAGAACTGGGCCCACCTGATGATCATTCTCTTTATCATCATCGGGAATACCACCATGTTGGTCCTGAAGCGAAGAAAAGAAAAAAGTAGGGTAAGGTGATGACGATGACATTTGCTGGAGCTATCGGAATTTTTCTGGCAGGAGCACTGACCCTTGCCATATTCAGTTTCCTCTATAAGGATAATCCGGTCTATAAGTTTGCCGAGCATCTCTTTGTGGGGACATCGGCCGGCTACTGGTTCGTTTATAACTACTTTAATGTGTTTAAACCCAATGTTGAAGTGGCCTGGAAAGAGGCAGTGGGATTTTGGGATTATTTCCACGTTGTGATTCCGGTGTTGCTTGGTATCTTAATGCTCATGCGTCTGATCCCGTCAGTCTCCTGGATCTCACGCTGGGCCATGGCTTTTTCCGTGGGGATGACTGTGGGGCTTAATACTATTACTGAGCTGGAAACGAATATTCTAAAGCAGATCGGCGCTACCCTGAGCCCCTTTGCCAGCCTCCATTTCAACAACGGCGGCCTGGGAGCTTCGGTGAACGCCATTATAATTCTGCTTGCTGTTTTGGCTGCGTTGGTGTATTTTTTCTTTTCCAAGGAGCATACAGGAGGGTACGGCCATATTGCCAAAGTGGGGATATGGGTCCTGATGATCACCTTCGGAGCCTCCTTCGGATACACGGTTATGGCGAGGATTTCGCTCCTGATCGGCCGTGTGCAGTTTTTACAGACGGATTGGTGGGTTGCGATTAAACATATCATCGGCCTTGGTTGATGGAAAAGAAAGCGAGAGGTAACAGTATGAAAAAAATAACTCTTATTGTCATCCTGATATTGGGTGTGGGCGGGTCCTTCCTTCTCACCGGATGTGCCGGGACTCAGGAAGAGGATCCTTTCGGGGATACCGCTATCGTGGAGACGACCCCTCCCTATATCGTGGCTTATAACAAAGGCTACACACAGGCTGCAGCCAAAAACTGGGCAGGGGCCGTTCCCTTCTACGAAGAAGCGGAAGCCCATCTCATGAAGCTCTCTGAAGAGCAGCTGAAAGAGCCCGACACAGAGAATATCTATCAGAAGACCCTCATGGGCCTGGCCCTGGCTTACGGAAACATGGGGAATATGGGGAAATCAGCCGGATATTTCAAAAAGTATATCAACCGCTGGCCTGCCGATATCAACGGGTATCTCAACTATGGGGCCATCCTGGAGAAAAACGGACAGTCTGAGGAAGCCTTTGCCCAATACACCAAAGCGATGAATGTCAATCCCAACAGCGCCGTGGCGGAATTCGCCCTGGCCAGCATCTATCGCCAGGACGGCCGTCTTGATGACGCCATCACCTATTATAAAAAAGGATTGGCCAAAGATCCCGGCTTCCAGGACGGAAACGGCTGGTTCCAGCTTGGAAAGACGTACGAAGACAAAGGGGATTATGACGGCCAGATCAAAGCCTATGAAGAGATGGTCAGTGTCCGTCCCGATGACTGGCAGGCCTATTTCTACCTGGCCGATGCCTATCTGACCAAGGGGATGAAAGTGGGCGCAGACAAAGCACGTCTCACCAGCGCCGACAGGGAGTTGAGGATCTCCTATTACGATAAAGCCATCAATACAGATAAAAAAGGGTTGAGCATCAGGCCTGATTCAGCACAGATCATGACCCATCTGGCCAGCTCTCTCATCCGCAAAGCCGAGATGTACAATAAAGGGACAACCCAGTATGCTAAAATTGCTGAAGAGTCCATCGGAGTCCTGGAGCAGTTCACAAAAGTCTATCCGGACAATGAAAAGGGCTATGCTCTCCTGGCAGATGCTCAGCAGAAACTCCGTAACTTTACCGGAGCTATTGCCAATGCGAGAAAATCGCTGGAGATCATGGACAATGCCTATGCTCATTCCATCCTCGGGGATGTCTTCTTTATCCTGGAGCGGTGGCAGGAATCCAAAGTCCATTATCAGGCGATCGCCGGCAATCCGCAGTATCCCTATGTCCGGGGACGTTTAGAGATCATCGAAGCCAGGATCCGCGGAGAGTATTAAGCCGGAGTCCTATGATTTCTTTTGACTTTTCCAATGTGCTGAAAGCCAATATCGGCGGGGAAATCGGGCTCAGCCCGAATTTCCCCGACGAGTATAACGAGATCATCCGGAAAGGGTATCTGAAGATCGAAAACGGGCGGGGTGAATATCCCTACCATTTCATGGAACTTCCTTATGAGAGCCACGAGGAGGTCAAAAGATTTTCCGATATCCTGGGAAAATACAAGAATTTTGTGGTGGTGGGAATCGGCGGCTCTGCCCTGGGGGCTTATGCCCTTTTCAATGCCCTGAAACATCAATACCACAACCTGATCTCCGATCGGAGAGTCTTTTTTATCGATAATTCGGATCCGGCGACGATCCTCAACGTCTTTGACGTGGTGGACCTGAAGAACACGCTCTTTAACATCATCACGAAATCGGGAAGCACAGCCGAGACCATGTCGGCCTTTTCCCTCATCTTTAATATTCTCAAAGAGCAGGACCTCCCCCTTCATGAGCACCTTGTGATCACCACAGACAGGGAAAAGGGGGATCTGGTCAAAATCGCCGGTGAGTATAATCTCCATACCTTTACCATTCCCGAAGGGGTCGGCGGACGGTATTCCCTCTTTACGCCGGTGGGCCTTCTTCCCGCTCTCTATATGGGGATCGACCTGGATGCGCTTCTTGAAGGGGCCAAATATGTGGACTCCTACTGGCGGCGGACTCCGGCTGAAGAGAACCCCATCGCCGTAAGTGCCCTGGTGAACTACCTCTACCATACCGGGTATTCCCGCAATATTCTGGCGCTCATGTGTTATAAAGACGCCTTGCGGGGAATGGGGCTCTGGTATCAGCAGCTCTGGGCTGAAAGCCTGGGGAAGAAGTATGACCTGGACAGCAATCTGGTGGAGACCGGAGCGACTCCCGTTGTTCTCAGAGGGGCGACGGATCAGCATTCTCTTCTCCAGCTTTTTATGGAGGGGCCCAATGACAAGCTTTTCGTCTTCTTTGAAATCAAAAACCCCGACCGGGACAGGAGATTCCACGTGGGGCCGCTGAAGAAGTACAAAAGCCTGGCGTATTTTGATGACAAGAGTTCTCATGACCTCATCTCCGCTGAGATGTCGGGAGTGAAGTATGCCCTGGCCTTCAACGGGAAACCCAATTACACGGTCTCTCTTGAATCACTGGATGCCTATCATCTGGGCGCGCTGATCTATGCCCTGGAGCTTCAGACAGTCTTCACCTCCACCCTTTATAATGTCAATCCTTTTGACCAGCCCGGAGTGGAAGAGGGGAAGAAAGCCACATACGCTATTATGGGACGCGAAGGGTATGATGAGAAGCGCAAGGAGATGCAGGACAATATCAAAGAGAATCTCTCCATGGAGATCCCTTCAAAAAGCAAATGAACGGAATGGAAGAGCGCCGTCTCCTCTATGAGACCTCCTCGCTACCCGAAGCGGAGATCCTCAGAGGATGGCTTGAGTCAAACGGAATCACGGTCTATTCTCTTCATGACGATTGCGGCGGGGTCAGCCCGGGCCTGACATTCAGCCGGGGGATCCGGCTATGGGTGGACGGCAAGGATGAGGAACGGGCCCGAAAACTGTTAAACGAGTTTCTTGAAGGAACCTGGGAGGAGGATGATGATGAAAGTGATCACGGAATGGAAAGGTAATATGCTGTTCAGAGCCGAGGGGAAAAACGGCTGCGCCATGATGGATTCTTCCGGAGAGGTGGGAGGACAGGAGAGTGCCCCGAGCCCCAAAGAGATGATCCTGGCCGGACTGGCCGGATGCACCGGGATGGATGTGGTCTCTATCCTGAGAAAAATGCGTGCCCTGCCTGAAAAGATGGATATTGTCGTCGAGGCCTCTCTCGACCCTGAATTTCCCAAACCGTTCACCGCCTTTACTGTTGTTTTCCGTTTCTGGGGGGAAACGCTGGACAGGGAAAAGATCGAAAAAGCTGTGAAACTCTCTCATGAGAAGTATTGCGGTGTTTCGGCGACCCTGGAACAGGCGGCCCCGATCGATATCAAGATCGAGTTGAACCCCCGGTGACAGGCCGGTTTCGTTTTACCCCCCCTTACAAGACCATATACAAAAAGACATCTCCCTATCTTGAAGACCATCCCCTCATCCGGCTGGAGAAGGGGGGACCTGTCCTGGTGGCCGTTTCCGGAGGGCAGGACAGCGTGGCCCTCCTTCATTTTCTTGCCCATCACCCTCTTAGTCTTCGGCTCATCCCCTGCATGATCGACTATGGTTTTCCGGAAGAGAAGCGTCTCCTCACTGCTGTGTGCAGAGGCCTGGGGCTTGACCTGCATCTTATCCCTGCCCGCCGGGGAGAAGATTGCTATGAATGCAGCAGGGAGAGAAAAAAGATGCTTTTCGAAGCCGCTTTGGAAAGGGAGGCCGCGGTGATCTTTCTGGGCCATCATGGAGATGACCTTCTGGAATCCTTCTTTCTCAGTCTTCTCTACGGAGGGGAGATCCATACCTTCCGCCCCGTGGAGTCCTTTCACGATTCTTTTCTTCTGGCCCGTCCGTTCAGCGCGCTTTTCAAAAAAGACGTCGCCTCCTACAGCCGTTCTGCCGGGCTCCCTCTCCTGCCTGTATCCTCATGCCCGAATGCACAGCAAGGCAAGAGAGAAGAGGTCCGCCGGCTTCTTCAAGCCTTTTCCGGAGAACAGAAAAGCCGCCTTCTGTCGACTCTTCTGAGGACTCTTCAAACGGAGAAGAAATTTCGCAGTATTTCACATCCTCCCGTTCTCCCCGGGGAGCGGTCGATGTTTTCCATTGAATAGAATTCTGCTGGTGGTATAATGGAAAAAACGTGGGACCCGGATCCCGGGCCGGTGACAGCCCTGTCCGGATGCCCCGGAGCATCAAGGAGGAGTCATTTTGGATAAACAGGAATTACTGAATCTCTATGAGGCAAAAGGAGCTCTTCTCAAGGGGCATTTTCTTCTTTCATCCGGAAGACATTCTGACCAGTATCTGCAGAGTGCTCTTGTCCTTCAATACCCTGATATTGCCGAAAAGCTGGGGAAAGCTCTGGCTGAGAAGTTTGCAGATGAGAATATCGGCGTTGTGGTGGGGCCGGCCATGGGCGGGATCATCGTTGCTCATGAGACAGCCCGGGCTCTTGGTGTGAGAGCACTTTTTACAGAGCGTGTGGACGGCCGGGTCTCTCTCAGGCGCGGTTTTTCTCTCAACGAAGGGGAGAAGGCCCTGATCTGTGAAGATGTGGTGACAACGGGGAAATCAGTCAAAGAGGTCATCACTCTTCTTGAGTCCATGAAGGTGGAGATCGCGGGTATCGGGTTTCTTGTGGACAGGAGCAACGGCAAGACCGATTTCGGATATCCTGCCCGGGCTTTGCTGACACTGGATGTCACGTCCTATGATCCGGAAAGTTGTCCCCTCTGCCGGCAGGGGATTCCCTATATCAAGCCGGGAAGCCGTAAAGAGGTGCAATGAACGACCGTGTTCTTGTCATCGATATCGGAAACTCCATGGCGAAATTCGCCTTTTTTAACGGGGGCGAGATCGAAAACTATCAGACCTACCCCACACGCAGTGTCATGACAAAACCGGAAGTCGTCACGGAGACGGACCTGAACAAGTATTTTAAAAGAGGGATCGACTACGGAGCTCTTTCCAGCGTTGTTCCCGAAGCCACCGGTGTGGTCAAATGTCTCATGAAATCGTATGTCCGGAAAAAACTCTTTGATGTCTCTGACATGACCCTCAAGATGGATATTGATTACCAGGGTGTTCTGGGTGAGGACCGGATCATGGGCGGTTACGCAGCCAGGCATTTTTACGGGTTTCCTGTTATTGTGGTTGATGTGGGGACAGCCCTGACCTTTTCCCTTATTGATGAGAAAGGCGTCTTCCGCGGAGGGATGATCTCTCTGGGTCCCTACTCCCTGCTCAAGACATTGGCCAACAGGACATCACAGATCGATATGATCGACCTGGAAGTCCCGGCACGCAATGTAGGGAGGAATACAGAAGAATCCGTCAATGCCGGAGTCTTCTGGACTGTTCTCGGAGCGATGGAGTATTGCATCACACGGATCGAAGAGTTTGTGGGGCATCCCTGCCGGGTGGTTTTAACCGGAGGATATTCAGTCTTTTTTGCCGATTTCATCAAACATCCGGTGGAATTGGATCCTTTTTTGGTCTTACGCGGCCTGAACGTGGCTTTACAGGAAAATATCGAGAGATAAACGGAGGTAATTTATGGATCACGAGCGCATGGAGACATTCATCGGGGATACGTGCCGTATTGAAGGAACGTTGAATGTGGAACACGGAATCACCATTTCCGGCAGATTCAAAGGGAACATCAAAGCCGGGGGGAAAGTCATCGTCTCCTCCACAGGGGAGATCCAGGCGGATATCGAAGCTGATGAACTGGTGACAGCCGGGAAGATCACAGGAAACGTCACGGCAAAAAAGCGTACCGTGATCCACAGTACAGGATCGATCATCGGAAAACTGAAGACCGACAAGCTGCTTCTTGAAGAGGGCGGTCTCCTCAACGGTGATATCAATATGGGGGCCTCTTCCGCCCAGGCACACGAGATCAAAAACCGTCCCCATGAAAAAGAAAAATCCGAATAGAATACTTTTTCTTAGTCTTCTTTTCATTCTTTTCCCGGCTGCTCTGCTTGCCCGAAAAAGCATAGAGGCCGGGATTCCTTTTTCTGTTCAGGGAGAGACTCTGACTCTGAGCAAGATCTTTTTCAGGGGAACAGACATTCAGGCCTCAGCAGGGGGCCAGCCGCTTCAGATCACAGAAGACCAGGGTTTTTTTCATCTCTCTCTCCCCCTGTGTCTTCCTTCTCCGGGAGAGGTCCGGATCAACTCGCACGGACTCTCCTTTTCACTGTTTCTGGACAAAAAGGATCTCCCCCTGGGATTTGTCCGGTTCCCCCGGGAGTGTGTGGAGGGGGTGGCCATTCTGGTGGAGATCACGCCCTCTGTTTCCCTGGAGAGGCTGGAGATCCGACGGGACGGGGAGAAAGTCCCCCTTTACCGCGGAAGTGCGAACCAGGTCCTCTTCTATCTGGCCTATCCGCTTCTCTCGGGCCGGGAAGAGAGCCGCCTGGTGATCACCGCTGTCACACCGAAAGGGGAGATCCGGTCACAAACCTTTCTGATCAGGGTGAAAGAAGGCCGTTACAAAAAAGAGCACCTGACACTGGGAGCTGTCTATACGGGAGACGACGGGCTGGAGAGTATCCGGGCCGCTCTTCTGGGATATGAGAACAGGAAGGCCGCCCGTCTCCTCTTGTCCAAATCAGGCCGGATCAGTCCGTCCCGCCCTGAATTCCTGAAGCCTGTGGAAGGGAGGATCACCTCTCCTTTCGGGATCATCAGATCTTATAACGGGCGGGGTTACCGGACATATCATACCGGGACCGATATCGGGGGAAACCCGGCGGGAACCCCGGTGACCGCACCTCTGGGGGGAGACGTCCTCTGTGCTGAGGATTTTTACGGACGAGGACTCACCGTGATCCTGGATCACGGGTACGGAGTCAAGTCCCTCTACTATCACCTGGACCGTCTGGCTGTCTCTGCGGGCGACGAAGTGGTGCAGGGCGATATTCTGGGCGATGTGGGAACAACGGGTTTCTCCACCGGGCCCCATCTCCATTGGGAAGTGCGTGTCAACAATATTCCCGTAGATCCTCTTCAGTTTCCCTGAACGCCCTCTTTTCCCCGAAGGACAGTCACTGCATCTTTTTCATCACATGAACCATAATGAGATACCCGGCCACAGTCAGGGATGAAGAGAGAAAAAGGCTCATGAAGAAGGGGATCTTGACTTTGATCAAAAAAGGGAGGGCCAGGAAGAAGAGAAGAGACGGAAGAACAAGCCAGAAGACATTGAGTGAAAGGGCCCTGATGGTCTCTGTATTTTTCGTTTCGATGTAGATCCAGAGGATGGCGAGAAGGGACGTGAGGGGGAGAGAGGCCAGCAACGCTCCCATAAGGCTGCTCCTTTTGGAGATCTCCGAGACCAGAACGATGATCAGGGCAGACAGGATGACTTTGACCAGATAGAAAAGCATACCGGGAAACCTCCTTATTTTACAAAAGCGCTTCTGTGATCAGATACCAGAGGGGGATCGTGAGCAGAGACAACGCGGTGGAGAGTGTGACAATAGAGGCCTGGAGTTTTTTATCCACGGTGATGTGCTCTGCAAAAAAAGGAGCCATGGCTGCTGTGGGCATAATGGACTCCAGAAGGATGACTTTCCTCGTGATCAGGTCCAGGGGAAAGACCAGGGAGACCAGGCAGCAGACTGCCCATCCCAGGAGGTACCCCAGGATAAGGCGATGGAAACAGGAGAGAAGGACCGTGGCCAGAGATGATCTTTTCAGGGTGAAATGAAAGGAGAGGCCGATGGTAAAGAGGATCAGAGGGATGGTCATCGAGGCGAATTGAGTGATGAAATCAGAGATCAGGGGCGGGAACGTGACGGAGAGAAGGTTCAAGGTCAGCCCTGCTCCGGCTGCGAGCAGAGGGGGAGCGGAGTTCTTCAGGAGGATCCGGGCGATCTCTTTTCGCGAGACATTCTCCTCCCTGTTGAGAAAGGCGATGAGTCCGAAACCCACGAGGAGAAAGACCGGCCAGAAAAAGAGTGTGAAAAAGACCGAGCGCGTGAATCCTGTGTCTCCGTAAAAATGGTACATGACACCCCAGCCGAGATATCCGTAATTTCCCACAAATGTGGAGAAGATAAAAGCATTACGCAGAGCCTTCCCGCGGGGAAGGACCCGGCTCATGAGAATGGAGGTCACTCCGAAAAGGATGGTCAGCAGAAGCATGGCCACAACCGATGGAGCGATCTGGCTTAAACTTTCAAGGTTGGCGGTGAGAAGATTGCGGAAGACGATAAAAGGGACAGTGACTTTGATGACGAACTTCCGGAGGGCTGTCGCCTCATCATGGGTGAACCCCAGAAAGCGAAAAAGGATCCCCAGGGCGATGGGGAGAAGAATAGAGATGACGATGGTGAACAGATGCATGGATGATGCTCCCTCCCATTTTTGTGAGCAGAGGATCACCCGGCTGTCATGGACAACCGGAGCCGGGTCCCTGCTGCCTTCTTTCAGTATAAGAAGGATTGCGCTTTGAGCAAGCACTTTCAGGGAAAAGGTTTCCTTGAAATTTGCGTCAACTCCTGTATCATGAGAACCATGATGGGACGGAAGCCGTGAACGGAGGGGATGAATGAGAGACAGACAGAGTGGCCCGCAGGAAAGGCCCTTTCTTCACGACCGGTTTCAGGTGGAAGACCTGAGGAACATGAAGGAGGAAGACCTCCCGCATCTTGCTGATGAGATCCGCGAAGTCATCATCAGCAGGTGCCTTGAAAACGGAGGACATCTCTCCCCGTCTCTCGGCGTGGTGGAGCTGGCCATTGCTCTCCACTACACGTTCCGGACTCCCCGTGATCTTCTGATCTGGGATGTGGGACACCAGGCCTATGCCCATAAGATCCTCACCGGACGCTTTCCCGATTTCAAGACACTCCGCCGATACGGGGGGCTTTCGGGCTTCTTAAAAAGAGAAGAGTCGCCGTTTGATGTCTTTGGAGCAGGCCATGCCTCCACATCGGTGGCCGCCGCTGCAGGGTTTGCCAAGGCAAGGGATCTTGACGGAGAGGATTATAAAGTCATCGCTGTCATCGGTGACGGAGCCATGACCGGGGGCCTGGCCTTCGAAGGGTTGAACCTCATCGGTGCCGAAAAGCTCAATGTCCTCGTGATCCTCAATGACAACAACATGTCCATTGACAAAAATGTGGGCGGGCTTTCCAAATATTTCAACAGGGCGATCACCACACGTTTTTACAACAGGATCCGGGAAGATATGCAGAAATTCGTCAAGACTCTTCCCGCGGGAGATTCTGTTTACGAATGGCTCAGACGCCTTGAAGAATCCATGAAAAACATGGTGATCAAAGGTGCTTTTTACGAAGACCTGGGATTCAATTATATCGGTCCTGTCAACGGGAACGACCTGAAAGAGCTCCTTTCCTTGCTCAGAAAGACAAAAGAGATGAAAGGGCCGGTCCTTCTCCATGTGAGGACCACAAAAGGAAAAGGGTACGGGCCTGCAGAAGAGGATCCTGAATCCTTCCACGGGATCTCTCCCCGAAGAAAGGGAGGCAGGAAAAAGAGTTATACGGCCATCCTTCAGAAGGAACTCCTCAAATGGGGGAAACGGGACCAGGCGCTGGTGGCGATTACGGCGGCCATGCCGGCGGGAACAGGACTGAGTGTCTTCAAAGAGACTTTCCCTGAGCGGTATATCGACGTGGGGATCGCCGAAGGAAGTGCTGTTACCATCGGGGCGGCTCTGGCGCTGGCCGGGAAAAAACCTTTTGTGGGGATCTATTCCACATTTCTCCAGAGAGCCTTTGACCAGCTGATCCATGATGCTGCTCTCCAGAAAGCCCCTGTCCGTTTCCTTCTTGACAGGAGCGGCCTTGTGGGGGAAGACGGCCCCACCCATCACGGTGTCTTTGACATCGCCTATCTCAGAACGATTCCGGGGATGACACTTCTTGCCCCGGCGGATGAGAAAGAGTTCAGGGATATGATCGCGTTCTGCTGCCGCTACGACGCCGGGCCCATTGCCCTGCGGTATCCCCGGGGAACAGCGGTGACTCTGCCGGGGAGGGGGGATGCCCCTCTGGAGTACGGACGCGGGCTGCTTCTGAAACCCGGAAAGGATATGATGATCTTTGCCCTGCGACGCATGGTTTCTGAGGCCCTGGCTGCCGCTGACCTCCTGGACAAGGCGGGGATCCATGCCGGAGTCTTTGATCTGCGCTTTGCCAAGCCACTGGACAGGGAAGCGGTGATCAGCCACACCTTTGAAACGGGAAAAGCCGTTTCTGTGGAATACGGGACACTTTACGGGGGAGTCGGCGAAGAGATCGCCCGGATCATCGCCGAAGAGGACGGCGGGAGCGTTCCTTTCCTTCCTCTGGGGATCCCCGACCGGTTCATCGAACAGGGGACTCAGGATGAACTCATCCGGCTCTGCGGGCTGGACGGTCATTCGCTGGCTGAAAGGATTAGCCGATGGTTGGCCCGCGCTTAGATGCCTACCTGACAAAAGAGGGATTTTTCGAGAGCCGGACCAGGGCCAGCCGAGCCGTGAGGAAGGGATATGTCACCGTGAACGGGAAGACCGTCACAAAGCCCTCCTGCCGGATCCCGGCCGGGGA